>Ga0214545_1005777_pt1 | contig 22057 bp, 8 predicted proteins | sample CNSS4metaG_FD_160064 | JGI IMG/M metagenome (GOLD analysis project Ga0214545, IMG submission 160064) | Root nodule microbial communities from cowpea collected in UCLA plant growth center, Los Angeles, California, USA - CNSS4 | ecosystem: Host-associated > Plants > Roots > Nodule | place: USA...
TAAGATGAATTAGTTGAAGCGAAGAAACTAATCAATTTAAATCTTGTAGATACTTCATCTTTACTGCACATGTCAATGCATGCATTTTGTATTGTTCAAAAACACTCTTCAAAATATTATTTAGTGTAGATATTTGCTTTATGACTTTTAACTTAGGGGTGATGGAAGTTCTGGAAATATCCACTTCGAGGGTAAGGTTGAATACGTTTGACCTCTCTAGACCTGACACTGATAGGAGTTCTGAGCTTCCCTTTATGTTTTAACCTGTTCCAAAATTTATTAAAAATTGTAGGATAATATAAAATAAATACATGTGCATAATTTATAGTCTTCCTTAGTGCAGTATTTGGATACAAAGGACAGGGGAAGAGGGATTCTAATGGAAAGCATGAGTGTGTTAATGAAGAAATTTACCAGTATATACTTAGAAGAGTCAAATCAAGCTATTAGTTTAAGAGTAATTTGTTCTAATTAGTCAAAGCAAGAAACCATCTGTTGTGACCACACAAATTCATGATGTAGTCATCTTGAGATTCATAGTGTTATTTGTTTAGTTCTTTTTGTAATATCGTCTCTAATGTATTGCTTGCTTTTTTATTTTTTTATACAGTTTTCCGAGGGTCAATTGCGAGTCAAATTTAAACCATTTTCAAAGGTAACGGCTACATGTCTAAATGGCCGCCTATACTTGGCTCATTTGTAATAACTTTTTTCCGAGTATGTTCACGTCTAGGAATATCTCTTATTCTTATTCCTTAATGTGTCCTGCAATTGAAACTAGAAAGCTAGATGAGAAATATTCATGTGATTGAAAGTTAAGATGGTCTACAGTTAGCTGTAGACTACATTTTTCATGGGTCTACTGCTTTACTATGTTAAAAGCCTTGTAATGAATTAAATTTGGATAGTTAGTTATTTTGTACTAATAACAAATTTATTGTCGTGAAATGATATCCATCTTCTATATTCTGCTAAGAAGGCATTTAACTAAGTAATCTTTCAAGATCTTGTCATTTATGTTCTCAGCATGTCTGACTGTCTTTATTTTTATCTTTAGTGTTGAAGAATTTATATTTTTATTTCAATGGACACCTTGCTAAAATCTTGTTAGAACATTCTAATTCTTTTATGTTTATCTTTGAAGTATCCTCCTTGTTACAAGGACATGAGTTTCTGGATCAGTGAATCATTTACTAAACAATCTGTGTGAAGTGGTCAGAGGGATAGCAGGGGATCTCGTAGAGGAGGTACATCTTTGAATAATTTGGCAGAACTTCTTTTCGACATTAAAACATTTGTTTGCATTTGTATTTAGCGGTTTCTTTATGTTCAATGGCAACAAAGTGCGTATGAAATTAGCTGATCTAGTGTCGTTGACCACGTTGACAATAATTTTGGATGCTGCATCTTTGGCTTTGCAATAAATCACCAAATTACCATACCCATATTATAAACCTACTAAAATCATTCAACCAGAAGCTTAAAGCTTCACTTGCCACAATATTTTATAGGTTGAAATTGATATGAAAAGGAAAAATGGAGTTCTGCTTTAGGGAATAAGTTGCCAAACCAAAACACTAGAAATGGCCTGTGCAATCAACATCTTGACTTGACAAACAAAGGCCATAACATGTATCTTAATTCGATGAAAGACTACATAGTGGCAGCGGCTATACTGCTGGATCAGATGGAGATTCCTTAGTAGGCCTTAAGCAAGGCTGGTGCATTATGAGGAGTTTATGAGAGAAAAAAGAGAAAGAAGAAGGAAGATAATTAAGGAGGCATGTGTGATACAGACCCAAATACAATTAAGTGAACTTGACAGCTTCAAATAAATGTTGGACCTAGTTGAGGGCATCCTGTTCATCATTTTACGAAATATACACAGTTGTTAAGATAGGGAAAACAACTAAAATAGTCACAACTCCACCTTTATTAAAAGCTAAGTAGTAAAATGTGGCCGGTTAAGATCTAAAAATTCAGGTGTTCATTGAAAACTAAATGCTCTGGTTGAAAGTAGTAAAATGCCGAGTGATCATGGGAATTTGTGTATTCTTTCATTGTTCTGGTTGTGATATTGGTGTTTAAGTCTTTTTTATTTGAATATCAACGTTGATAACCCCTTTATAGATTGCTGATTTGTTAATCCATTGTTCTTCTTTGACCTAAGTAGTTTAACTAGGATTGCTAACCTTGGAGAAATTGTCTTTTTAGATTTGAGTGTATACTACATGACTTTTATGCTTGTTTGGTTTTAGCAAATAGGAAACTGGTGTTATTTTCGTCCTTTTTCAGTATTTTAGCATCTTCTATAGACTATTATTATTATTAGGGGCACAACAGAAAACTAATAGAACTTGATTTCATGGCAAGTGGTTAGAGTGTGGCTCTTGAAATTGCCAGGTGTTGCAGTTGAACTTAAAGTTAATGATAACAGTGAATTAGTTAAAGTTAATCTTACATAGATACCCTTTATAAGTTACAAACCTAAAGCATCCAAGTCTTGTGCTACATCTGGTATCAAAACAAACTAGTTTCCTTTGTTTAAGATTTTTATAGATCAGGGGATTTGAATCAATAGTGAAATTATATCCATTTCACGTGTTTTCTTATAAGAATTAGATTTTTTTTTTTTCATTTATATCTCCTCGAAATTTATGGAAACCTTGGATTATTAAAACTAGATTTTGTCTAATAATGCAATATAAGAGAAAAAAGTTAATTCTAGAGTTAGTCTAATAATTAATAAATACGTTTTGAAATTTTTAAAAATTTAAAAAATATTTTAAATAATTTTTGGTAGTTTTTAATTGTGAAAATATGATATATTTTGTAGTGATTTTTAATCGTCAAAATATGATATATTTTGTGACGACTTTTAATCATTAAAATATGCTATATTAAATGACGACGGTTAGAATATAATATATTTTGTGTCAGTTTTTAACCGTAAAAATATGATAAAATATGATAAAATATAATCAAATTAGATTATATTTTTTAGCAGTTTTTAATTGTTAAAATATGATAAAATATAATCAAATTAGACTACATTTTGTAGTGGTTTTTAACCACTATAATTTTTTTTTCTTTTCTGATAATAATACCAACGGTTAAAATATTTTTGTCAAATTGTTTTTGACATGTGTAATTGTGACGGTTATTTTAAAGAAAAATAAATTTATTTGTGACGGTTTTTAACCGTTAAAACTGGTAATTTTAAGCTTCACAAATAACCATTTTTTTTGTAGTACATGGATGTAAAAATCTGCTTCGTAAATCAAATATATTACCCTCTAAACGACTACCATAATAATTAACATTCTCATAATTAAAATGAGACAGTATAATTTCTCATAAAAAGATGAAATTTAGGTATATTTTTTAAGGTTATGACTGAACCCTTGCCATTGAATGGACTGTGTAAATCACAGTATTTATTTATGGGTAAGGTCATTTTAAAGACTGAAGCATAACGACGTTCATCTTCAGTCTTCAGGCAAATTCGATAACATTATAGGATAGTGAGTCCACTTGGATGTGTGTTTTTTCTTCACTGTAAGTAGCTGCCCTACTAACCTTAGGATAAAACAATTTTTCCCTAAAGAAAGGGTGTCAACATTGGGAGGTTTATTTTTTCTAAATAAAGGGTGTTAACTTTGGTTAGTGTATTTTCTCGCTCCCTTTCCTAATTTATTTATATTAATTTATGCATTTTCTTGCAAATATTGAATTTATTACTTTAGGTTCTTGCAATTTAGGCTTCTAATTCATTTTCCCGCACTTCTAATTCATTCCATTATGTGTCTAAACATCTTGCAATTTAGAAATTCTATTGGATTTGGCTGTAGGTGCGGTGAGAAGCAAGGAAACAAAAGTGGAACAAATAATTATGTTCTTCAGATAAGGTAATTCGTACTTCTGTATGAATAAAATTTTTATGAGATATTATGTTGGCTAACCGTGTAAGTGTAATTGTATGGTTAGAATTGTGTAAGAGTGTGATGATGAATTAGTTAGTGAATCTTGGAGTGAAATCATATCGCTTAAGAAAAAATTGGCTGTGTTGAGTGTGAATTTAGGGATAACATAACATTAATTGATTTTTTAATATATGTTAATTATTATAAGAGCATGTCTATTCAGCTAATGCAATATCTTTGGTTGTGCTAGAGAAATTAGACTTGGTGAGTTTATTTCCCTTAAAAGTTTGACATGGTAGGAGTAATTAGAAAATAGAGGTTCTCATAATTATATTTTGCAGATTTAATGATGATTTTTTTTCATAGTGATGCCTGCAGAAAATTATTATGAAATAAATTTCATTTATGTATTATGTTTGTATTTAGTCTATTAGAAGATGATAGCTATCTTAATTATTGTTATAACTAGAATTTATGTAGAGTAATTGAGTGCTTGATTTCTAGTGAATGACTTTTGAAAAAATTAGGTATGAGTTTTTAAACTTAGAATTGTGTTTTAGAAAGATATGTTATGTCTTGTAGCCTAATTGTGATGAATTATTATGCTAGTTAGAAATTTAAGTGTGATTGTATGATTAGAATTATGGAGTAGTACGATGATGTAGTTAGCAATTTGTTAATCTTTGAGTGAAACATATCAATTAAGTAAAAATGTGTTGAACATGGTTTGATGACCACATAACTGAGAGTTGTTTTTAAAATGGGCTACTCCTCAATAAGATGCCAATATGTTGTATTTGCAATTACGTGTGAGTAATTAGACTTGGTTAATATTTTTTTTCAAAAGGTTTGACATGTTAGGATAATTAAGAAATAAAGGTTTTTGTATCAATATAATGTTGATTCTTTTCATAGTCATGCTTACGAAAAAATTGTTGAGATAAATTTGACTTATGTAATGTTTAAAATGTTTCTATTTAGTCTAATAGAGGATGATGGTCTAGATAATTTTCGGTTGGATTAGAATTATGTAGATTAATTTTCAACCAACTTTGTAGGATGTATTGGGAATTAAATATGAATTCTTGAACTTAGGATTGTTTTATTAAGGATTAAATATATTTTTGATCCCTTAACTTTCAGCGAATTTTGGAATTAGTCCATTTCGAAACTTTGAACCAATTTAGTCCTTCATCCTTCAAAATACATGGATTTAGTCCTTTTAATCAAATTAGTTTATTTGATGTTTCGTGCGCATATCATGATTGTATTTGAGTTGTTTCTATTGTTTGACATATTTTTACTTTAATGTTAAGTCAAATACCATTATGAAACGCGTTTGAAATGTCAAATAAACTTGACAAAATTTGATTAAAAGGACTAAATTCACGTATTTCGAAAAATGAAAGACTAAATTGGTCTAAAGTTTTGAAATGGACTAATTCTAAAATTCACTTAAAGTTAAGGGGACCAAAAACATATTTAACCCTTTTATTAATATATCTACTATATATTGCTTGTAATTGTGATGGGTTTCTATGTTGGTTAGGAATGTTAGTGATATTGTAAGATTAAAATTGGTTTGTGATATGATGATATAATTATTAGTATGTGAATGTTCTAGTGAAGAAACACATGATTTCAGCAAAAAAGTTGGCCATGTTGAACATGAATTTAAGGATGAAATAACTTTGAATGTATTTTTTTGTTGTATAGACAATTGTTAGTAGTATGTAAATTCTCTCAAAGCAATATCTATAATTGTGTGTTAGTAATTAGACTAGATCAATATTTTTCACTAAAGCTTTTACATGTCAGGTGTAATTAGAAAAACAAAGGTTCTTGTAAACCTTTTTAGTAGATTTGATGGTGCTTTATTTCTTAGTGACGCTTGTGGAAAATTATTATGAGCCAAACATGATTCATGTATGGTTTGGAATTTGTTTATATTTAGTGTAATAAAGGATGATAGCCTTGTTAATTGTCGTTGGGGGTTAGAATTTATTTAGAGTAATTGAGTGTTGAAATTCTAGTGAAATATTTTTTGTTGATTTAGCCATGAGTCTTGAACTTAATATTGTATTAATAAAAAAATTATGTCTTTTGCTTAATTGTGATGTAGTATTATGTAGGCTAAGTGTGTAAGTGTGATTGTATGATTAGAATTGTGTAAGATTGTGATGATACAATTAATGGATTAGTTAGTGAATCTCGAAACAAAATTAAATCACTTGAGTGAAAAAGTGTTCGTGTTGAATGTGAATTTAGGGATAACATAGCTTTAACTTATCTTTTAATATATGTTGGTCGTTATTAGAGTATGTCAATTCTGTTAATGTAGTATCTATGATTGTGCTTGAGAAAATAGACTTGGTGAGTTTATTTCTCTAAAAGTTTGACAAGGTAAGAGTAATTCAAAAATAAGGTTCTCATAAATATTTTTTGCAGATTTAATGATGGTGTTTTTCTTAGTGATGTTTGTGGAAAATTATTACAAGACAAATTTCACCTATGTACTGTTCTGACATATTTTATATTTAGTCTAATAGAGGATGATAATTGTTAGTTGTTGTAAGTAGAATTTATTTTATTTGAGTGCTTTTATTTTGCATCTTTGAGTTCATACTTGTTATTAGTTCATTGGCAAGTTCATAGAGTTATGTTTTCATTATATTTGCTTGAGTTTCGTATTCTATCTTTTGATTCTAATAGGTTTCTTTCCATTTTGATTTGCTTCTTGTTCAAGTGCAAAATATATGTGTTGAAAATATGTTCTAGTAGTTTTGTTCTGGTGCTGGAAAATTATTGAGAAAAGTAGAAAAAAAGTTCACGAACAGAAGAGCAAAAGAAAAAAGTGATCAAAACAAGTGCACTAAAACCACTACTACCTTCTTTTTTATGTTTATTTTGCTTGCATTTGAAATTTGAAACTACTTTGAGGCTGTAAACTGGACTTTCTAGAACTATTGGTCTTAGCTTTGAGCTAAAAGAGTGACTATATGCACCATTAGCGATCAACCAAAGAGATAAATAAGCATCCTCTCTATTCTAGTTGTTTTTGTGTTGTTCATTCATTTTAGTACATTTCTTTAGTTGATTCTCTTGTTTTGCTTAACCTTGTTTCTCTTTGTTTCCTTCTTGTTACTCTTGGTTTTGTCATACAAACTATCCCTTTGAAGTTAACCTTTATTTTTAAGCTTTTTCTTGATTTTTCTTCTTTGACATCCTCTCGACTTTTGCTTGTTTTATGTGTAGACTTTCTTTTGAGGTGAAATAACTTTTGAGGTAGCATCTTCGGAGTGGAAACCTAAAGGAGACTTGAAGCCTTAGCGAAACTGACAAGAAAAGGATGAGAGAAACACTTGGAAAGGAAAAGATGTGCATTATTTATTTATTTGAGTTGTAACTTTTACTTGTTTTGCTTCTTGTAATCTTGGCCTAATTAGGTGTCTTGGGGGAGCCTTTGGTGTTCAATCCCATCTCCTAATTAGAACCTTAATTTCTTATAGTGAAGCGCATCTTAGTTGGTAAGTGCTTTGAAGGTTCTAAGTGCCTTCTAGCCTTTCCATTAGGCCGCACAGTTTAGCTTATTTGCTTTCCTTTTTGCTTAAAGTTTAGGGCTTTCAAACGTAATTTCTTTTATACTTAGGGAATGATATTTAGGTTGATCAATGATAAAAAAATGGTCTTGTCATAGAGAAACATGAAGATTTGAGGACAAATCGTTTTCTATGCTTGTAGAATTAGGCTTTTGCTTTTCCTTTTAGTGAGACACTTGTAGGGCTTCCTAGGCTACAAAGAAGGTGTCTTCCATGTAAATCACTTTTGAATTTGAGTATTGTTATGTAGTGAATTATGTCATATTTGTCTTCCATGTAAATCACTTTTGAATTTGAGTATTGTTATGCAGTGAATTATGTCATATTACTTATCTTAGGTCACTAAGGCCAGAGCACCTTTCCTAGGTTTCCTTTAGCCACCATTCATTAAGAGTTTGTCCAACCTTTCTCTCGGGCACTCAAACATTATCATAGCATCTCCTTGCTTTAGTCATACAGTTTGGCATCACATCACAACAACCATATGCCAAACATATTTTCAACATCATCAAATTCTTCAAACCATGACCCATTTGAGCCTCACCTTGTGTGCGTTCTATAGATTGAAAAGGTTTATCATGCAATTACGACTGAGATGTTGCTTGCAAGATATAACTATCCAATTATCAAATGAAAAAAATGATGATTTATGAGCCTCATTGTGTATAAAAAATAACTTTGACTTCAAATGAATTTGACAGCATACAATATACTGTTTTATTTATTCTTAAAATCCAAGTTGTTGGTGTGTCGCTAATTTTGAAAGCCATATATAACTTGAGCTGGGTATACTCCCTAAACGGAACTGACGAATAGTACTTTGATTTTCTTTTTGGTCATAGTGCAAGTTCTAAAAGGGTATATTTTGGGTTGTCTCACATGGAATTCTCGAATCGCACTTTGATTTTCTTGGTTCACTATGCAAATTCCATATTGGTATATTTTTAACTGTGTCACCATAAATAGAATTGTCAATGTGAACTTTGACGTTCGCAATAGAAATTTTTGATTTGTCCTTTCTTATTCGATCTGTCGATGAATTACTTGTTTGTCTTTTGATGGTTTGATGGGCCAAAGTAGAAGGATTTCAGATGATAAGTTGAGTTTATATTTATTTGTTTTGAAATATGAGATAAGTATGGGTCATGATTTTTATTCTTTTTAAATTTTTCATGCACCTGTCCAAATTGTCCCTTTAAAATGTTTCATGAAACTCTTTGTATTGGTAGTAGGTAACAATTGCGCCTCCAATTTTGAAATCCTATAAATTGGGTTGACATAGTGCCTCCAATTTTAAAATTCCTTCAACTTCGGTTGATATTGTGCCTCCAATTTTGAAAGCCTTATAAAGTTATATTTATTCCTAATGCAAATTTTAGATGGTTATATATGAGTTGCTGCTTATAATTATGTTGCGAGATGAAAGCTTATTTTTGTTTGTGGCTATTTTTTGAGTCCTAATGATGTTGGATATTACAATTCAAATATTGGTTGCGTAACTTGAGTGTGCATCTACATTGAGACTAATGGAGCACAATTTAAATTACTTATTTGTCATAGTAAGGATAGGGGATTGTTTGTGAGAGCAATTAATATGTTAAAATTGAGCTATATATTGAGTTTATTAGTATAAAAAATCACTTTGACTTCAAATGAATTTGATAGCATACAATATATTGTTTTATTCATTCTTAAAATCCAAGTTGTTGGTGTGTCGCTAATTTTGAAAGCTATATATAACTTGAGCTGGGTATACTCCCTAAACGGAACTGACGAATAGCACTTTGATTTTCTTTTTGGTCATAGTGTAAGTTCTAAAAGGGTATATTTTGGGTTGTCCTACGTGGAATTCTCGAATTGCACTTTGATTTTCTTGGTTCACTTTGTAAATTCCATATGGGTATATTTTTAACTGTGGCCCCATAAATAGAAATGTCAATATGAACTTTAACATTCACAATAGAAATTTTTTATTTGCCCTTTCTTATTCGATCTGTTGATGAATTACTTGTTTGTCTTTTGATGATTTGATGTGCCAAAGTAGAAGGATTTCAGATGATAAGCTGAGTTCATATTTATTTGTTTTGAAAATGTGAAATAAGTATGGGTCATGGTTTTTATTCTTTTTAAACTTTCATGCACCTGTGAAAATTGTCCCTTTAAAATGTTTCATGAACCTCTTTGTATTGATAGTGGGTAACAATTGCGCCTCCAATTTTGAAATCCTATAAATTGAGTTGACATAGTGCCTCCAATTGTAAAAGTCCTTCAACTTCGATTGATATTGTGCCTCCAATTTTGCAAGCCTAAAGTTACATTTATTCCTAATGCAAATTTCAAATGGTTATATATGAGTTGTTGCTTATAATTCTGTTGCGAGATGAAAGCTTATTTCTTTTTGTGGCTATTCTTTGAGTCCTAATGATGTCGGATACTAATATTCAAATATTGGTTGCGTAACTTGGGTGTGCATCCACATTGAGACTAATGGAGCACAATTTAAATTACTTATTTGTCATAGTAAGGATAGAGGATTGTTTGTGAGAGCAATTGATATGTTAAAATTGAGCTATATATTAAGTTTATTAGTATAAAAAATTACTTTGACTTCAAATAAATTTGACAGCATATAATATACTGTTTTATTTATTCTTAAAATCTAAGTTGTTGGTGTGCCGCTAATTTTGAAAGCCATATATAACTTGAGTTGGGTATACTCCCTAAACGGAACTGACGAATAGCACTTTGATTTTCTTTTTGGTCATAGTGCAAGTTCTAAAAGGGTATATTTTGGGTTGTTCCATGTGGAATTCTCGAATTGTACTTTGATTTTCTTGGTTCACTGTGCAAATTCCATATGGGTATATTTTTAACTGTGCCACCATAAATAGAATTGTCAATGTGAACTTTGACGTTCGCAATAGAAATTTTTTATTTGCCCCTTCTTATTCGATCTGTTGATGAATTACTTGTTTGTCTTTTGATGGTTTGATGGGCCAAAGTAGAAGGATTACAGATGATAAGTTGAGTTCATATTTATTTGTTTTGAAATATGAGATAAGTATGGGTCATGATTTTTTTTTCTTTTTAAATTTTTCATGCACCTGTCCAAATTGTCCCTTTAAAATGTTTCATGAAACTCTTTGTATTGGTAGTAGGTAACTATTGCGCCTCCAATTTTGAAATCCTATAAATTGGGTTGACATAGTGCCTCCAATTTTAAAATTCCTTCAACTTTGGTTGATATTGTGCCTCCAATTTTGAAAGCCCTATAAGGTTACATTTATTCCTAATGCAAATTTCAAATGGTTATATATGAGTTGTTGCTTATGATTCTTTTGCGAGATGAAAGCTTCTTTTTGTTTTTGGCTATTTCTTGAGTCCTAATGATGTTGGATATTACAATTCAAATATTGGTTGCGTAACTTGGGTGTGCATCCACATTGAGACTAATGGAGCACAATTTAAATTACTTATTTTTTCATAATAAGGATAAGGGATCGTTTGTGAGAGCAATTGATATGTTAAAATTGAGCTATATATTGAGTTTATTAGTATAAAAAATTACTTTGACGTCATATGAATTTGACAGCATACAATATACTATTTTATTAATTCTAAAAATCCAAGTTGTAGGTGTGCCGCTAATTTGGAAAGCCATATATATCTTGAGCTGGGTATACTCCCTGAACGGAACTGACGAATAGCACTTTGATTTTCTTTTTGGTCATAGTGCAAGTTTCAAAAGGCTATATTTTGGGTTGTCCCACGTGAAATTCTCAAATTGCACTTTGATTTTCTTGGTTCACTGTGCAAATTCCCTATGGGTATATTTTTAACTGTGGCACCATAAATAGAATTGTCAATGTGAACTTTAACATTCACAATAGAAATTTTTTATTTGCCCCTTCTTATTCGATCTGTTGATGAATTACTTGTTTGTCTTTTGATAATTTGATGGGACAAAGTAGAAGGATTATAGATGATAAGTTGAGACGTCAAGCACGCCCAACCTGTATGTGTCATCAGGTCAGTCGGTCTGTCTGGGCAATCGGGCCCGCCCGACCTGTCTAGGTTGTTCAGCCTACTCGACCCATTTGTGTCGTCAAGTCGGTCTGAACCGTCTGGATTGTATGGCAAACCCAACCTGTCATGGTTGTCTGGTTTGCCGGATCTGTTTGGGATTGAGTCTAGAGTGTGAGGTTGAGTAAAAAGAATTTCAAATTCCACCTTTTTTTAGGGTATTTGAATTCTTCTTATTTAGCTAATTGAAATACTTTAAAAAAATGCATGAATTTTAAATGTTTTTTTATTTCTCTGTCCAAATAATGTATTTCATTACAAAGAATTTCAAATTCTCCAAATAAATTAATCACCCTATTGAATTGCCTCATCTAAACACACTGTTACCTGGTGTTTGGATGATGCATTTCAACAATTCTAAGAAATTGAAATGCATTGCATTTGAAATTCTTGCAATTGAATTTCCTTCATTTTTTAAATACTCTATTTGGATAGACTAATTGAAATACCTTACATTTCAATTTCTTATTTGGATAAAATAATTGAATTTCTTTTATGAGATAAAATTTTATTTTAATAATATTTATTTTAATATATAAACTTTGAAATTAAATTTAACAAATATTGTCAAGTTAAAATATTTAAATTCGGTCAAATTAAGGTCTTCGACTAAACCCGACCCGACCTAGTTCATCAGGTTGGTCCGACCCGACCCGCTAAGGTCGTCGGGTCAGTCAGGCCCGTTAGGATTGTTAGGCCGGTCGAGTCTGTTAGCATCGTCGGGTAGATCAGGTCTGTTTGAATCATCGGGCAGGTTAGACCCGTAGGGTCGGTCAGGCCCGTTTGATTTGTCGGGTCGGTCAAGCCCATTTGGGTTGTTGTACCGATCTGGCCAATTAAGGTCATCGACCCAGCTCGACCTGTATGCGTCGTTGGGCCCCTAGCCCGTATGGGTCATCAGGCCCGCCCAACCCGTCTTAGTTGTCGAGCCCGTCGACTCGTCTTAGTTATCGAGCCCGTCGACCCGTCTTGGTTGTCGGGCTCACCCGACCCGTCTGGGTTGTCGAGCTTGCCCGACCTGTCTGAGTTGTCGGATCCATCCGGCCCATGTGGGTCTTTAAGCTCGCCCTACCCGTCTTGATCATTGGACTTGTTTGGGTCATCTGGCCTGCCTGGGTCGTCCGACCCGTTTTGATAGTCAATCCTGCCCAGGCCGTCTTAATCCTCGGCTCGCCTGACCCTTCTTTATCGTTAGGCCTATTTTGATCGTCAGGCCGGCCCGATCTGTGTATGTCTTCGGGTTGGCCCGACTCGTCTCGGTCATCTGGGTCGTTTGAGCCAAATCGTCGCCTACCATTATGAATGAAACAACCAAGCAAACAGTAAGGCAATTTGTTGTCTCAACGTTCCTAAATCAATCCATCACTTTTACAATCACCCTTTTTCATTTATAAAAACCATAGAACAAACTAACCCAAAAACGAATATGTTTAATTTATCTAGCCAATTTTAGACAAAAAAAGACGTAAATATATGTGTGTATAAGTCAAAAGGTTATTCCCTACTTTTAATAGAACACTATGAATGATCTGATAACAGTACTTGGACGTAACTCAATCTCAAAAGTTAGCTCGTGAGGTGAAGTTTGTCCATTACATATACTATTTTGGTCGTCTCAATATCACTATCACAGGTAAACAATCTCCATTAGAATGCAATAAATTGCAAGTGAAAACAAAGATGCCCTTTCATCCAAGAAAAAGACATATGGAGGATGTTACCACATACAGAAGTAACCATTGCCAAATTGCTCATATAAATACCAAGAACTTGATAGTAACTGAGTTAGATAAGAAGCAACAACAAGATGAAAAACTCAGTGAACTTGACGAATTGATGTTGGTTTGTAGAGGTGAGTGGGTCTTTCAGATGCTGAGCCACAGTTCATAAAGATTTGAGTACCCTCAAGATAACTCTCTTCTAGTTCAGTTTCCATGAGCAACATCCACAAGATTTAACACGTATCCATTTAATCTTAACAAAGTCGTCAATCCCTTCAATGACTGATATATACTCTCTATCTCAGGATGTCTCTCATCCAAGGAATATAATTCCACGACACTATCATTGCATCCAATAACACTAAATCTTGATAATTTCTTGAACATGATATCTCTCATTGCAATATTCAACCGGGCAACATCCTCCAATCTTCTAAGATCTTTGTATATGTTCGAAAGCATGAAAAGGTTTGCAAGGTTGTTGGGTTCAAATTCATTCATATGCTTAAGCGCCACTTTTGCTATTTCCACATTGGACATCCTGCAAGACCCAAGCCGGGCAACCTTAATAATCGCATCCAACCTATTCCTCACGAAATCCACAACCTAGTATATAAGGCCAATTATTCCCAACAAATCCATCATGCAACCATAATGTTTAATCTGAAGCACAATTAAGTAATTATCAACCATTGATTGGAAATACAGAAACCCATCTCTCACTAACCCCATATGTGTACAATTAGACAAAATCCCAACAAATGTAATACCATATAACTTCTCTTTCACGTTCTTCATCCGCTCAAACAAACATAAAGCATAAGTTACATGATCGTGCATGGCAAGGCCATTAATTATATTGTTCCAAATGATTATTTCGTTCACATCCAACCAATTAAACACATAAAGTGCTTTCTCTATAACCCAACATTTTGCTTACATGTTAATCAAAGCATTTCCAACAAACAAGTTACCTTTATACCTAATACTCTCATAATAAACATACACCCACTTACCCATCCCAAGATCCCTTAATTTAGAGTAAGCGGACAACACTGCCATAATTGTGTAATCATTTGGAATGATCACAACATCACCACCTTCCCCTTCTTGTTTTGGTAACATCAACATTCGTTTAAAATACTCAAAAGCTTCATTAAAGAGTCCATTCCGAACGTAGCCTCCAATTAACCCGTTCAAAGAATAAACATTCCTCGAAGGCATTTCATCAAAGAATTTCTCAACTTCACCTCTCTGTTACAGGCGTAAACTTTCAAGACGGTGTTCCACGACATCACATCGTGGTTTGACATTTTATCAAACAACATTCTTGCAGGTACCATGTCTCCCAATTCGATGTACCCTAAACTGACAACGTTGCACAACACCACATCACACTACGACACTAGATCAAAAAGATACTTTACAGAAGCCATGTCACGACACGCGACGAGAGCAACAATGATCGTAGTTCAAGCGAAGACATTCTTCTCGCGCATTTCGTCGAACACCTTGTAAGCATCCTCGACGGATTACATGTGAATAAATGTGATTCCCACAAATGTGTTCGACTTAAAATCAGGTTTAGCCACCATGTAGCGAACTTGCTCTCCTTCTCTAATCGCGTTCGCTTGAGCACACGACTTCACTACCATTGGGAAAATGAAAAAAGTTCGACGAAGCACCGACACATTGCATTTGTGCAAACAAAACGACCACTTCAATAGTACAAAGCCTCGAAACATGGTGTTCCACGAGGCACCGTTTAGTTGTATCGTTGTATCGAACACTCTTTTAGCATAACTCATTCTATCGAAATGTGCGCATGTCGTGATGAAATTAGAGGTGACGTAATCATTGCCCTATAGTCCATGGGTGACTATTTGGGCTTCAATCTATTGCAGTCGCTTGCATGTTTCGCATGAGCTTAACAAGGATTTAAGTTTTTCCTCCATAACTTTCTGTAGTCTCTTCGGGGAATCGTTCACCACTAACTTCACAATTTCTATTTGCATTTGTAATCGTGGATTAAAAACACATCAACAGCTTTTGTATGATGTTGGTATGTGTAGGACCCAAACTGTGTTCCACTTGGATCCATCTGACCCGAAAGTTCAATATCATAATGTCATGTCAGAAGATTATCATTTTATGTAGTCTTGAAGGATAAACAGTGCTCTAGTTGCTACCATATTCCATAATTTTATGTTACCTTGAAACAACCACATTCCACACCTCTATGTCGTGTTGCGGTGCCAAATCAAATTTGTAGAAGCCATGTCACAACACACCACATGAACAACGATGAATATTATTCAAGCAAGCACGTTCTTTGCGCATTTCATTTATGCAGATGACTTCACCACCATTGGGAAAGTGCACTAGATTGGCAAAACATTAGCGCGATACATTTTCACAAACAAAAACAATGACTTTAATGGGACGCTCCAATGGAGTAAAGCCTCAAAACATGGCATTTTGTGTGGCCACGTTCGATTGTGCAATTATGTCATACATTATTCGTGCAATAATTATTCTACCGATGGTTATTCATGCAATAACTATTCACACAACATCATGAAACTTGGGGTGATCTAATAATTGCATTGGATTCCATGGATGACTATTTAAGTTTGAATTTGGTGCAGTTGTGTGCATGTTTCGCATGACCTTAACATAGGTATTAGTTTCTCCTTCACCTATTTGTTATAAGCATAAATGTTCAAAAAGGTGTTTCATGACATCACATCACAATTCAGCATTTTATCAAACTGTGTTCGCAACAATCATATTCTCCAATTCAATGTACTCTAAACATTGATGTTCTACACCCCAACATCGCTCTACAACGCCAGGTTAAAAAGACGCTTTATGGAAGCTATGTCACAACATGCCGCATGAGCAGCAATGAACGTGGCTCAAGTGAAAAAGTTCTTTGCATGCATTTCACCGAACACCTTGTAAGCATCCCAACAAACATCTCCCCTATTGCGGAGTACATGTTAGTGAACATTATAGCAACAAACGCGTTCAACTTAACCACGTTTGACCACCATGCAGTGAACTTGCTTCTTCTTTAACCGCGTTCACCTAAGCTTACAACTTCATCACAATGGGAAAAGTAAAGCACTTCGGCAAAGCACTAGTACGATGCATTTTCGCAAACAAAATGACGACTTCAAAGAGACACCCAATATGGGTAAACCTCCTAACATGGTGTTTTGCATTACGTTGATTGTTTAAGTCATTATGTCGAACATTCTTTGTGTATGACTCATTCTATAGAGACATGTGTACATCGTGATGAAATTAGGGATGATGTAATCATTATGTTGGATTCCATGAGTGACTATTTGAGTTTGAATCTGGTGCAGGTGCATGCACGTTACACATGACCTTAATAAGGATATCAATTTCTCTTATACGTCTTCGTTACAAGGGTAACCATTCAAGATGGTGTTCCACGACTTCATTTCGTGATTCGACATCTCACCAAACAGTGTCCTCATAACTATTATATTCCCCAATTCAATGTACCCTGAAACAACAATGATCCACACCTCCACGTTGCACTACAGTGCCAAGTCAAAAATATGCTTTGCAGAAGTCATGTCACAACATGCCACCTGAGCAGTAATGAACGTGGTTCAATCACACACGTTCTTTGCGCACATTTCGTCGAACACCTTCAAAACATCCCCAACGTCTACTTTCCCTCTCGCAAAGTACAAGTGGATGAACATGGTTCCCACAAACATGTTCAACTTAAAACCCCTTTTGGCCACCATGTAGTGAACATGCTCCCTTTCTCTAACCGCATTCGTCGTAGCATACAACTTCACCACTATTGGGAAAGTCAAGCAGTTCGACAAAGCTCCTATGCGGTACATTTGCGCGAACAAAATGATGACTTCAAAGGAATACTCCATTAGAGTAAAGCCTTAGAACATGACATTTTTTGTGGTGTCGTTTGGTTGCACCGATGTGTCAAACACTCTTCGTGCGTAACTCATTCTTCCTAGACGAATGCACGCCTTGATGAAGCTATAGGTGATGTAATCATTGCCTTAGAGTTCATCCATGACTATTTGAGCTTGAATATGCTCCACCTCTTTATTACAGACCTAATAGTTCAAGACAGTGTTCCATAACATCATATCATGTTTCAACATTTTATCAAATAGTACTTTCGCATCTACAATATCCCTCAATTTGATGTAGTCTGAAACAATGAGGTTCCACACGTCCAAGTTGCACTGCAACATCAAGTCAAAAAGACGTTTTGCGAAAGTCATGTCACAACATGCCACATGAGCAGCAATGAACACGATTCAAGTGAAGATGTTCTTTGCGTGCAGACAAATCTCCTCTCACAGAGTACATTGGAATCAACGTGGTTCCCACAAATGTTTTCAACTTAAAATCGTGTTTGGCCACCATGCAATGAATTTTCTCTTCACAAATCGCGTTTGCTTGAGCACATAACTCTACCACCATTGCAAAAGTGAAGAAGTTCGATGAAGCACTGACGCGATGCATTTGCGCAAAAAAAACGACGACTTCAATAGCATAATCCAATAGGTTAAGTCTCAGAACATGGTGATTTGCATGGCATCGTTTGGTTGTGTCATGGTGTCAAACACTAATTGTTTGTGACTCATTCAACGGAGACACGTGCACTCTATGGTGAAACCATGGGTGATATAATCATTGTCTTGGAGTTCACGAGTGACTATTTGAGCTTGAATTTGGCGTTGTCGCGTGCACCTTGTAATCATCCCCAACGAACACCTCACCTCTCACAGAGTACATGTGAATCAATGAGGTTTCTACAAACGCGTTCAACTTAAAACTGCATTTGCCCACCATGTAGTGAACCTGCTCTCCTTCTCTAACCACTTTCGCTTGAGCACTCGACTTCACTACCATTTAGCGCAGTGCAGTGCGTAAACAAAAAGTTGGCTTCAATGGGACACTCCAATTAGGTAAAGCCTCGAAACATGATTTTTTTTGTAGTGTTGTTTCGTTGCGTCGTTGTGTCAAATACTCTTCGTGCTTGACCTATTCTACTGAGTCACGCACACACCGTGATGAAACTAGGGGTGATGTAATCATTGTCTTGGAGTCCATGGATTACTAATTGAGCTTGAATATGGTGCAGTCGCGTGCACGTTTCGCATGACCTTAAAAGGGATATCAGTTTCTACTCCACCTTTTTGTTACAAGGGTTCAAGACGGTGTTCCACGACATCACAACGTGGTTCAACATTTTATGAAACAACGCTCTCACATCTACCATAAAATCCCCCAATTTGATGTATCCTGAAACAATGATGTTCCACACTCCTATGTTGCACTGTGGCGTTAGGTCAAAAAGACGTTTTGCGAAAGCCATGTCACAACACGCCACATGAGCAACGATGAACATGGTTCAAGTGAAGACATTCTTTGCGCGCATTTCGCCGAACACCTTGTAAGCATCCCTAACGGACACCTCCCTTATCGTGGAGAACATGTGAATCAACACGGTTTCCACAAACGCGTTCAATTTAAAACTACGTTTGGCCACCATGCAATGAATATGCTCTCCTTCTTCAATTGCGTTTGCGTGAGCACTCGACTTCACCACCATTGGAAAAGTGAAGTAGCTCGGCAAAGCACCAACGCAGTGCATTTGTGGTAACGAAACAACGACTTCAAAGGAACACTCCAATAGGGTAAAGCCCCCAGAACATGGCATTTTGTGTGCCGCTGTTTGGTTGTGTTGTTGTGTCAAACACTTTTCGTGCGTAATTCATTCTACCAAGACGCACGCGCACTGTGATGAAACGAGGGTTGATGTAATAATTGCCTTAAAGTACATGGGTGACAATTTGAGCTTGAATTCGGTGCATCCGCGTGCACATTTCGCATGACCTCAACAAGGATATTAGTTTCTCCTCCATAACTCTTTGTAGTCTCTTCAGAGAATTGTTTTCCACTAACTTCCCTATTTTTATTTGCATTTGTAGTCGTGGATTAGAGATACATATCAATGGCTTGTTAATGATGTTGGTATGTGTATGAGTCGGACTATGTTCCACTTTGATCTACCCAACCCCAAAGTCCAATATCTGAATGTTATGTTAAAGTAGTACCATTTTATGGAGAAAGGAATGTTTGTTTCTTGAAGGACAAACTAATCCTCTTTTCTACAACATGAACGGGTTAGAGTTGAAGGCTATGGTTGCATTATCAAATTTGTGTTTGTCCCTTTTTTTTTCTTGCATTATTGTTGTCGTTAACGAATGTATTTGTCCTAATACTTACTCTTGAACAAATATTACTAGAAACATGTGATGATTTTTGACACTCATATTCAAAGAACTCTTATTATGCATGCTCTATTTAATATTTAATATTTATAAAGATAAGTCTAGAGTAATCTTATATGAAATATATTTAATTAGTTTAGGTGATGTAACCCGACGCTCACATAGAAAACATACATCTTTTTCTTTCTAAGAAATTTGTCTCTTTTTTTCCTTAGTTTTTCTTTCTTATATTTTATCTATTTAAAAACTTGATCATACATTGTAGTTAAGAATCTAAAGATGAATTTTACCTTATCAACTTTTCATTATTTATTCTAAAAGTTATATGTTCTCTCTTTTTTCATAAATTTTCATCACTCACTTGCCATTGCACACTACAATAAAACCTTTAAATAGTGACTAATTTTAGCGACTAATAATTATTAGTAGCTATAGTGACCAATTTAGATACAAATTTACAAAACTAAAAAATATTGGTTACTAAAATAGTCACTATTATGAATAAAAAATTATAATTGGTCACTAAATTGGTCTTTAAAATTAGTTACCATGGTTTTTGTAGCAAAGAAAATTGGTCATTAAAAATTAGCTTCCTAGGTTTTGACTACCAAAATAACTTAGTTTCTAAATTGGTCTCTAATTAATTAATGATCAATTTAGTGACCAATTATAATTTTTTATTTATAATAGTAACCATTTTAGTAACCAATAAATTTTAATTTTGTAAATTGATATCTACATTGGTCACTATAATGATTAACTGTTTTTTTTTTTTTTTTAAAATTGGTTTTTAATTGAGAATTTTCTTGTAGTGGAAGGAAAAAGTATAATTTAGTTGAGTATAGTGAATAGGCTACATACATTCTAGGCAGACTCTATACATTCTACTCATAAAATTCAGAAGTTGTAAGCAGAAGTCAACCCAAATTCATAACTGAAATGATTAGATTTTGTGATGTACCTTTCCAACATAGTATTAGACAAATATCTTTTATCACTTTTGGTTTTAATATACACTTCTAGTAATCTTAGAGACCAACTTCAACTCAGTTATGCATAGCACCATTGGTTGATAGAAGATCAAAGAGAATTATTGAACTCTTACTATAATAGCAAATTTTAATGATAAAAAATTATTAGTTACTATAGTGACGATTTAGATATTAATTTACAAAATAAAAAATTATTGGTTACTAAAATAATTACTATTATGAATAAAAATTATAATTAGTTATTAAATTTATCACTAATTAATTAGAGACTAATTTAGAAAGTAATTTTTTTTAATCAAAACCTTGGTAGCTAATATTTCATGACCAATTTATAAACTAATTCATTTGGTTGTCAAAACATTTAGCTAAATTTTATAAACCAATTATAAATTTTTATTCATAATAATTGTTATTTTAGTAACCAATAATTTGTTATTTTGTAAATTATTATTTAAATAGGTTACTACAGTGACTAACAATTTCTTAACATTAAAAATGATTGTAAATTGAGAATTTTCTTATAGTCTCTTAAAGCATTTGTTTAAGATTTATATATTGATTCATTTAGGCACTTAAGATGGAATGGAACTGCACCTTTGATAGAATATCTATAATAAACAGTTACCAAAGTAGCATAAGTATGAACAATTAAGAATCATTATTTGGAAAAAAAATGCAAATACACCTTTGTCTTGGTTTTAGAATACAATACACCAATTTTAGTGATCAATATGTATATATCACTATCACTATAAGAAAATTTTTAGATAAATTTTAATGACAAAAAATTGTCAGTCACAAACAAATTTGTAAAATAAAAAAATTATTCAATATTAAAATAATCATTATGATAAATAAAAAATTATATTTGTTAAATTGATTATTAATTAATTGAAAACTAATTCTTTTAATAATTAAAATTTTGATAATTAATATTTATAAAATAATTATTTTTTATAGTCAAAACTTTAATAACTAAATTTTAAAAATTAATTATAATTTTTTATTTATAATGGTTACTATTTTAATAATAATATTTTTTATTTTATAAATTAATATGTGAATCGGTTACAAACATCTCATTCTACAAGAGGGTTTTGTAAAATTGAATCAAATTTATTACCGAGGGTTTTAAATTAATCTTATGGTTATACATTAATCTTTTATTATAAATATATCTGATATAAATTGTTCTGACTTATAATTGGGAGTTAAATTTATAATTTACATTATGCATTGTCACCACTGACTTCTGAAACAGCAGAGATAATCGCTTCTCAAAAATCAACAGTATTATTTTATTTTACCTCATTCCATTAATTATGAACCTCTCAACCCTCTCCATCTTTAAAACTCCCAAATACAGGCTACCCTAAGAGACAAGTGTAATTATCAAACAATTCTCAACTCAAGGTCTGGAAATCC
>Ga0214545_1005778_pt1 | contig 22052 bp, 23 predicted proteins | sample CNSS4metaG_FD_160064 | JGI IMG/M metagenome (GOLD analysis project Ga0214545, IMG submission 160064) | Root nodule microbial communities from cowpea collected in UCLA plant growth center, Los Angeles, California, USA - CNSS4 | ecosystem: Host-associated > Plants > Roots > Nodule | place: USA...
TCTCTCATCCACATCATTTATGCTCCCCAATCACCATGCGCCACCTAGCATTGCTTTCTTACTCCTAATTAGCCTACAAAGCAAATAAACATAGATTAGCATGTTGGCTTAAGTCAAGTCAACTATAATCAACAAGTCAAACCTAGTCAAAGGTCAACAAGTCAACTAAAGTTGATTCAACTAAGTCAACTTAGGGAATCAAAAAATAACAAGCACAAATGAAAGGGATGAAGGATTAGTGAACTTCCTTTCTAAACATGCTTAGTCTTCTTAAGCATGTGCCTTCATCCTTGGTTGGGGTCAATCCTTCATCAGGTGGCCTACTTTTCGAGGCAACTCAAGGTACATGAGAGAAACTACCCCACTCATGACTAGGAGTTGGCGGCTATTGTGTTTGCCTTGAAGATCTGGAGGCACTACCTCTACAGCGCCCAGTTTCGTGTGTTCAGCGATCATAAAAGCCTTAAGTATCTGTTTAATCAGAAGGAGCTGAAAATGAGGCAGAGAAGATGTGTGGAATTCTTGAAGGATTACGATTTTGAGCTTTTGTATCATCTAGGGAAGGCGAACGTAGTAGCTGATGCTTTGAGTAGGAAGACAGTACACACCGCACACCTCATGATCAAGAAGGTGGAACTGTTGGAGAAATTTAGAGACATGAAACTGCAGGTGGAGTTGGAATCAGGATTCATTAGGTGTAGTAACCTGACCATATCTAGTGACTTCCTGAACTCAGTTAGAGAAAGACAGTTGTTGGATGCTAGTCTGAACAGGGTTAGAGAGCAATTGGGGTCAAAAGAGGCAAATGACTTTGCTTTGGGTAATGATGGCATATTGAAATTTCAGGGCAGAGTGTGTGTGCCTGATGATGTTGAAGTGAAGAAATTGATCCTCGAAGAAGGACATAAGAGTCGTCTTAGCTTGCATCCTGACATGACTAAGATGTATCAGGACCTCAAGGAGACTTTCTGGTGGCAGGGGAGGAAGAAGGACGTGGCACAGTTTGTATCCGCCTGTTTGACGTAACAGAAGACGAAGGTGGAGCATCAGAGACCTGGTGGGATCTTACAGCCCTTGAAGATACCAATGTGGAAATGGGACAGCATCTCGATGGACTTTGTGACCCATTTGCCACAAACTTTTAGAGGACATGACACCATTTGGGTCATAGTGGACCGACTAACTAAGAGTGCCCATTTCTTGGCGATGAACTTGAAGATGTCAATGGCCAAGTTGGCCCAGTTGTACATTAAAGAGATAGTAAGGTTGCATGGAGTACCTTCGAGCATAGTTTCTGATAGAGACCCACAATTTACATCACAGTTTTAGTAAACCTTACAGGATGCCTTGGGAACCAAGTTGACTATGAGCTCAGCCTACCATCCCTAGACCGATGGTCATTCTGAGAGGACGATTCAGTCACTTGAGGATTTGCTGCGGACATGCATATTGGATCATTTGGGTCCTTGGGACGAAGTACTGCCTTTGATAGAGTTCACCTACAACAACAGTTTTCACGCGAGCATTGGTATGGCACCATATGAATCTCTTTATGGCAGGAAGTGTAGGACCCCTCTATGTTGGTATCAAGATGGGGAGGCAGTGCTGGTTGGACTAAAATTGTTGGAGCAGACCATAGAGAAAGTGAGGATGGTGAGAGATAAGATGCAGGCTTCTTAGAGTAGGTAGAAGGCCTATGCGAATCGCAAGAGGAGACCCTTGGTGTTCGCGGCCGGCAATCACGTGTTCTTGAGGGTGACCCGGACCACTGGTGTGGAAAGGGCTCTCCGCTCAAGGAAGCTCTCTCCTAAGTTCCTTGGCCCCTATCAGATCACGAGGAGGATCGGGCCAGTAGCTTATGAGATTGCTTTGCCCCCTTAGCTGGCAAATCTTCACTCAGTGTTCCACGTCTCACAGTTGAGGAAGTATGTGTTTGATCCGGCTCACGTGTTGGAAACGGAGGATATACAAATTAGAGAGGACCTCACCGTGGAAATACCACCCATCGCCTTAGAGGAGAGTCGAGTTGAGGAGCGTAGGGGAAAACCAGTCAGCCTTGTCAAAATCATCTGGGATCGGAGGATAGGTGACTCGACTTAGGAGTTGGAGGAAGATATGAGGAAATCACATCCACATCTTTTTACCTGGTAAGTCTTCATTTTCGAGGTCGAAAATTCTCTTGTTGGGGAGAATGTAAAGCCCACTTTATTTTTTTGCATTTTTATTTTAGAGGTTGCCCCAAACTCTTGGACCTAAGGGCTGGCCCAAAGGGAAAACAGACCCTAAGTCTACCTTAATCCTTCCATTCCTCTCACTTTGCAGAAAACACAGCCGTGAACTCTCCCCTTTCGCAACGAGAAGCTCTGCTAGGGTTTGATTCCTCATCCCTGTAAAGTTCGCTCAAAGCTCCTTCCCGCTCAACGTAAGTTATCCTTCGCCTCGTACCATCCCTTCCTTGTCATATTTTCGTGTTTTCCCAGCTAGGGTTCTGTAAGGAGCTCCTCTTATGTTTTGTTCCGCTATTTTTCTAGTTCCCTAAACTGTTCTGGAGCTGTTGTCCTCACTTTTGTGGTGTCGAGGTCCTCTGCTAAACCCTTTCCAGGTAAGGGAAGCTAGAGCTCAGTGTTTATCTCGATTTTATGGTGTTTTGGTTCTGTTTATGAGTTTGAGATGATTGGTCGTCGTTATTATTGCTTGAATATGTTTAAGAATACTAGTTTGGTTGAAAGGGTTATTTGTGCACGCGACAACAGTGGAGAACCCTGATAATCTCATCTAGGCGAGCCAACGTAGCCCAAGGGAGAGTATCATAGGCTAGTCGCTAGAACCTGCGCGAAATGTCGCTCAGGCGACGCGTCTCTATTTTGAGCGAGAGTCCATATGGCTCAGGCGAGAAGGGGTCGCCTAAGCGAAAGGACACGAACGCTATTGTTCCCTCTTTTCGAGCCTGAGCGAGGGAAACCTCTCGCTGGAGCGAGACTCTTCAGCCTGAGCGAGGATTTGGGCGAGTCTGTGCGTTTGTTTGGTTTCCTCACTGATCTTACATGTTTTACATATGTTTTGAATGAATATTTATGTGGTAACATGATGTGGGTGAATATACATGATTAAGGGAGGTTTATTTGTGGTGAATTGTGAGTTTGGCATGATCTATATATGAATTATACATGAGAGGTTGAATACATATATACATATGTTGTCACGAATTTGGCGTGGGCTATGATGAACATTGATGGTTGGTAATCAAGAGGCATGGTATTAGTATGAGAGGAAGCCTTTTACTCATGGTTTGGGAATAACGAGTTGGTATTGATTTAAGATTTGATATAAATGAGGATTGCTTACGGATGTTGGTATGAAGTTCCTATGCATGATATATGTATCTATTTCTTAGTTGTTTGTATATGTTTGGTAAGTGGTCAGTATGTATTTCCTTGAAATCTGTAGGTGAGATTTCAAGGTCGTGCTTCAGTGGTTGGGACGTAATTCAATGGCCCATGTTAGTGGGTGTCCATGGCGGTGCCCCATCTATATAATTTGGTAAGGATTTAAGGTAAGGATTGCATCCTGACACTCTAAGGAGTCAGTTAGTCTCACTTAGAGCGGACTGACTGTTGTGGTGAGAGTAGCAGGAGGCCTGAAAACTCATTAAGGGCTAACCTTGTGTGTGGGGAATTGATTCATTGTAACACTTGTAACGCATAGCTCGGGGGTGAGCAGAGGTATCCACCACAAGTGCAAGCATCCGCTGAATTCGACCAAATTATATGTATTCGGATGAGTCGAGTCAGAGTCTAGTGTATTGCTTGAGAAAGTCATAACATGTTGGATGATTTACAAATACTGCTTGGATTGGGTGATAGTATGTGACTACATGAGAAATTGTTTTCTACTCTAGCTTACCCTACTATTTTTTGTTGTATGTTCTGTGGTGTGGTCTTTTCTTTTGCAATGATCATCAACTTGTTGGATTGAGCAGAGGTGAGAGCTCCCCGTAATCATCAGGGTTATGGAGGTTCCGTTGCACAGTCTGCTTGGACTGGATCTATTCTTTTTGGGTTTTCTTTTTGGGCTATGTGATGAGTCATTATTTTCTTCCATTCCACTAGCCTTTGTGTACCCATTTGACAGTTGTTCAGTGCTTAATTGTTCATCTTTATAGTGTTTTTCATCTGTTGGGCTTTATTAGGTTACTGTTCCGAATTTGGACTAATTTCACATTATTTAGCCTAATTTTCACTTTTAATAATTTTTAGGTATTTGGGTGAAGCAATTTTGGAGCTTGGAAATCAATATTCAGTTGAAGAGAGTCGCCACATCATTTCCACATCATTTCCACGTCATCTGAGTGAATGGGCCAACATTAGAACATTAGAGGCGCAGGAGTGGCATTTTTGTAATTCTGCAGCTCATAATGGCAATTTTATAAATAATGCTGGAAGACATGAGGTGACCACGAGAATAGGGTTTCTTTTCCATGCACCAGCCGCACACTTCATCTTCTACATTCTCTCCAACCACCATTTTCGTTCTCCAAGCTTCCATGGAGGTGCCCCTTGCAGTTTTTCACGTTTTTGGCTAGTTTTTACCGTTTTTATGCACATTTGACAGCACCCATTGAGGGTTTTACGTTTTGAATTCGTTTTCTATCTTGGGCAGCTCGTTTTGTGGGTTTTATACACTTGGAACAACACCCATTAATGGGGTTTTCGTGTTTATATATCACAGCACCGTTTTACATTCTATTGAAGCTTTGAAATCTCTCTTTTTGCTCTTAATTTGCGTTTGAGTTTAGGGGTTTTGAGTTTAAGGTTCTGTTTCAGATTCGAAGTGGTTGATTGTTCCATTTTCCATGTCTAGCTAAGTTTTTCGTATTTGTTCCTTGAAGAAACTGAATTGAAACCATGAGGTTGATGTTTTGCAGTGCAATCCATTCCTATTTTCTCTTCATCCTATTCAATTTCATATCTTTGAATGAAATGGAATTTGTGATGCTTAATCATGGGTCCATGTTTTCCACAATTTTAGAACCCTTATCATGCTTAGTGAGTTCGGGTTCTGTCACAGTTGCTTAATCTGTCTGTGTGTGTGAAATTGAAAGAACGATGTGTGTTATGCTTAATGGCATAATGAAGCTGTGTTAATTTTCACATAGTTGATTAATTCAGATTTCATGAGAGTTAATTGGATAAGATAATTGATTTAGTAACCTGTGATTGGTGGATTTTCAGTGGAATCAAGGAATCAGTACTTTTGAATTGTGTGTTTAATTCAGTTTCACTATTTCTATTAGAATTTAGCAATTTTGTGTGAATTTGCCAACCCCCCCCCCTTGTGTTATTGTTGTGTTTATCTGGAAATTGAGGCTTTGAACAAGAACATTGGTCGTTGGGAGACGACTTGGTTCACTTTCATATACTGCATTTTATCTGTTTTAATTTGGTGGGGTACGACCTTGATCACTATGGCCCATGTATTAGTTTGCTTTTTAATTTCCTTTTGGAATTACTGTTGAATGTTGCAACTGGTTTAGGTTTGGCATCATGGTGTGCCTAGGATATTGTAGGGGTTGTGTTTAAAACCCCAGGACTACGCTGCTATACTATCTGTGTGTGACGCTCCCTTTAATTATGCTTATTAATTAAATGGGACGTTACAAAAAATATCCTTTAAAATTTGTAATCAATAAAAATAAACATTTTAGAAACTCAATTAAATTTTAAATTGATATTTTAATTTCTTTTTTGTAAATCTTTTAGATGTTTAATATTTTTTTATTGATTTTTTTGTTTATTTAAATCTTTTATGTTTAATTATGTACCACACCTAACCAAACTCAATCAAATAAGTAAGAAATGCATCAAAGCAGCCAAGTATTCAACCTAGGCCGAGTTAGTCTAACTTATACCGGACCTAGTCAATTTAACCATATAAATGATAAACCTCAACGAACATACCAGAGACAACCCAAGTACATGACCCGGGCCGCCATGGTCTCAAACTTAACTGAACAAAGGCTAAAGTAACAACAAAATGGCCAACACGGATAGTACGTGGCCAAGGACGACATCTGACTAGTTAAGAAGTAAACGGATCAGACCGCTCTCGAAGACTTAGTAAAATGGAGGTCCCCGCGTTCGATGGACCTTAAGGGCCTGGGTTAGGGCCCGGGCCCACTCATAACCCAAGCCAAGGTCCGGCCCATTGGATAAACGAAAATCATTAAATGCTCTATAAATACGCATGGACCCCACAAATTAAAGGTACGCATTCATTAATCACTGATTTGACTTTCTGAGAGCTTTGACTTACTTGAGCTTCGGAGACTCTTCTGCAGGTAACCCCTCCTGGGTTCAAGCTGACATGTATCAACCGGGGAGAGACCAACTGAAGAGATAGCGGACTACATGGTAAGGTGTCACTTGTGCCTAACTCATCTTATTTGTTCTCTGCAGAAACAAATTATATTTTAATTTTTAATAACATTAAAATATAATTATTTTATTGGTAAATATTAAATAAAATATTATAACAACTATACAATTCTTATGGGTATTATTGTCTTTTAAATAAAATAATTGTGTTAATTGTGATTAGCTCAAATTTCATTTAATATCACAATTAACTATTAACTTTTGTATATTTCAAGACTATTAATTGTGACATCGCATTAAGTAGATAAATCTAGTTAAATAAAACATCGCATAATTTATAATATTTAAAGAGCACGAGGCTTATAGTATAAAAGATTTTACAGTCATCCAAATATACCAAAAAGGAAAGCAAAGGCACTACACAATGCCAACAACAGAATATAAAAGTTCAACAGATGTCCATAAAGCTTGCTCATAGAGCAAGAGATTACAAAATAACAAAGCCCCAAAAGGTACTCCATAAAGCCTGATCCAAACCATGCATGCTACACTGCATTGGTCCCATCATCCTGACGATCACTTGGGGTTTCCACATCTGCTCACACTAATAAATTGATGATCATTGCAAAAGGAAAAACCACACGCAAGACAAACACAAGCAAGGAGGGTAAGCTAGAGTAAAAATATTTTGAACGTTATAGCAAACAAATACTTCATATCACAAACATGCAACAAGGTAGGCATACAATCATGTGATAGCAAACAAGCAGGACTCTAAGACTCAATTATCTAGATACATATAAGATCAGATTCACTAGATGCTTGCACTTGTGGTGGCCTCTACTGCACTGCAAAGCCATAGCCAATGGGTTTCACCCTACCACGCACAAGGTTAGCCTTCAAACATCTAAGGCCATTATCCTGCCAGAGACTAGGGCCTCCCGCTACTCTCACCACTTGAATCAGTCTACTCTACGTGAGACTAATTGATTCTTTAGAGTGTCGGGATGCAATCTTTACTTGAATCTTTATCTAATTATATACACTACACACCACCATGAGATCTCCCCACAAGACTCATGGAATTACATCTACCTCACACCAAAATCATGTTCCTCATACCATAACCACAACTTTTATCTCAAGCATTATAATGTCATGTCAATGCTCAACCAACCAGCCAACCAATCCATATTTCATTTCATGCCAAACACAACATATAATAATCTCATTTCATCCCATTAAACATATGCAACATCATACTTCAAACTTTTACAGTAAATCACTCTATCACATAGGCAAATAATTAAATCAATGAAGAAAACAATACTAGAGCACTTCCCTGCGCCAGATCTCACTCGGGCTGGAAGTACTCGCTCAGGCGAGAGAGATTCTCTCGCTCAAGTGAGCTCATTTCGCCTAGGTGAGAGCTCGAGCAGTGGAACCGTGGGGTTTCTGTGTTTTCTCGCTTAAGGGAGGCCTCCTCGCCTGAGCGAGATCACTTCTCACTCAAAACTACAGTTCGTCGCCTGAGTGGTAACTCGAACAGAAACCTTAGAGAGCTTCTGATACTCTCGCTTGTGCGAGACTCACTCGCCTAGGCGAAAATACCAAATTTTCTCCACTGTTCACGCATGCAAAAACATAAATTCACCCAGAATAATGCACAATGTATTTTCATACCGTCATAAGCACCACACAATCATCAAAAGCACGAAACTAAACTAAAACAAGCAAAACAAGTTAAAACACGAAACTCTAGCTTCCCTTGCCTGAATAGTTGCAAAACCAACGACATCACACAAGGGAGAACACTGCAGTTCCACTATAACTTATGAAGCTTGCACGGAGGAATAAGAAAAATGAAACTGAGACCCTAGTAGAGATTAAAGTGGAACCAAAGATTTCAAATGGAATAGAAAAATAGTCTTAGGGGTTTAGAGATCTACTTACGCGGAGGGAGAACACATTACAAGCTTAGAGGAAAGGAGGAGCTTACTGAAACCCTAGTAGAGCTCTCTATTACAGGTGGGGAAGAAAAGTAAGTGGTTGTTGTGAGTTGAAGAGATAGAAACGTAATGGGAAGGCAAAAATGAAGTGGGAAGAATACTCAAGAGTCTTTCTGAACTTGGGAAAAGCTAATGGGTTGATTTGGGCCTTACCACTTGGCCTGGCCCAACTCATACAATAAAATAGGGTTTCACATTAATTGTCATTAACAAGACCCTTAATGGAATAGTGTAATTGAATAGAAAGTAATGTGCAATTAAGTTTTATATATTAATGTCATGAAATTAATGAAATTATGAATATATAATTTTTGAAAATTGTTCTTATTATGAGTAATGGACGTTATTGAGTCACGATTTCAAGGTACTTATTTATTTAAATTAAAATTCATGATGCTATGTATTTTTACTAGCAATTAAAATTATTTATTTATTCAAATTATTAATATTTTTTTCAATTACACATAGTATGAATCCTAAATTATAATTAATTGATTTATGGGTTTATTCTCATAAAACATTTGACAATTGTCCAAAGGTTGATTGATTGTTCTTATAATTAATGAGCATGATGATAGTTGTTTTTGTATGCGTCACTAGTTTGATTTATATACCCGAAGGTAGTAGGTGATTCTAGTTTATGTGTATTTTAATATCAATAATGTTATAATATGATTAGCATCATTATGTTTATGTATTAGTGGATCTCCCAAAGGAGAACATTAATATGTATAAAATGATTATTTATATATGGATCTATATTTATGTTTAGTTTTATGACCAAAAACATTAATGTTAGGCATATGTTAGTTGAAGTCTTTGTTTTTGTATCTTTACATTTGTTTGCTACGTCTGTTTCAGTCTTCAATGAGTTGAATTTCCTTAACTAGAGTTTATACGAATTAGCATATCAAGCAATATTAAGTTTGCTATTCCCAAAACTAAGAATGCGAAAGAGATTATGAATGTGGAAGAACGCTCTCAAATTGCTAACAAGTCCCTCGTTGGGACATTGATGAGTACTTTGACCACCATGAAGTTTAATGGTTTATGTACTATTCATGAACACGTTAACGAGATGACAAACATCGCAGCAAGACTCAAGTCTCTAGGAATGGCAGTAGACAAAAATTTTCTCGTGTAGTTCATTTTGAACTCATTACCGTTTGAGTATACATTTCAAATGAACAACAACATCATGAAAGATAAGTGGCACATCCATGAATTGCATAGTATATTAGTTCAAGAGGAGACCATACTCAAGAATTTAGGAAGCCACTCCTTTCATTATGTGAGGAATCAAAGAGTTGGGAAGAAAGTTGTAAAGAAACATGGAAAGGGTAAAGGACCATTAAATATTGACGAGTCCTCAACCAAATCTAGAAGAAAAATGACAAATGTCCTTTCTATGGGAAGTCTGGACATTTCCAAAAGGATTGCATAAAACATAGAGCTTGGTTCGAAAAGAAGTTGAGCATAATGCTTACGGAGTCCTTTCAACCCGAACCATAAACTCAAATGAGAAGTTCGTCTTCATGAGGAATAGAAAGAAAGTTCTTATGAAAGCTGTCGGGACTTATCGTTTAATCCTTGATACTAAATATCCCTTAGACCTGATGGGTACTTTTTATGTATCTAGTATCACTAGAAATTTATTTTCTTTGTCTAAGCTTGATGTTGCATATTCTTTTAAGATTATGAATGGTTGTTTTTGTTTGTTTAAGTATACTTGTTTGATTGGATCTGAAACACTTTATGATGGTTTATATAAATTAAATTTGGATAATTTATATGTTGAAACTCTTATGACATTGCATCATAATGTTAGCATTAAACGTAGTTTAGTGGATGGACGATTTTCTTACTTTTGTCAAAAGAGTTTGGGATGCAATTCTAAAGAAAGGATGCAAAGATTAGTAAAGAATGAAATCCTTCCAAATTTAGATTTTACTTATTTGAATATGTGTGTGGATTGTATTAAAGGCAAATAGACAAAACACATAAAGAAAGAGCCATAAAAAGCACTCAGCTTCCTGAAATTATACACATTGGTACATATGGTCTGTTTGATGTAAATTATTTCAATAAAGGAAAGTACTTCATCAACTTTATTGGTGATTTTTCATGTTATGGACATGTTTATCTATTGCATGAGAAATCTCAGTCAGTGAATGCCTTCAAAGTTTATATAAATGAAGTGGAAAGACTAGATAAAAAAGGTGAAAATCATAAGGTCACATAAAGGTGGTCAATATTATGGAAGATATGATGAAAGTGGACAACACCATGGTTTGTTTGCTAAGTTCCTTAAGAAACATGATATTTGTGCTCAATACACAATGTTAGGCACACCACAACAAAATGGTGTGTAAGAAAGGCGTAACCAACTAAGATGGATATGATTAGGAGTATCTTAAGTAATTTATCTTTAGTTGTATCATTGTGGATGTATGCTTTAAAGACTGTCATGTATTTGTTGAATATGGTTCCAAGTATAGTAGTTCAAAATACTCCTCTTGAGTTATGGACAAACAGGAAACCTAGTTTGAAAAACCTACAGGTTTGGAGTTGTCAGGTAGAAGTAAGAATTTACAATATGCAAGAAAAGAAACGGTATGAAAGAACAATCAGTGAATATTTCATTGGTTATCCAGAAAACCTCTTGAGTTATAGACAAATAGGAAACTTAGTTTGAGAAACCTGCATGTTTGGGGTTGTTAGGCAGAAGTAAGAATTTACAATCCACAAGAAAAGAAACTGTATGAAAGAGCAATCAGTGAATACTTCATTGGTTATCCAGAAAAATAAAAAGGGTATATGTTTTACTGTCCTATGCATTTTGAAACTGCAAATGTTCGGTTCATTGAGAATGGTAAAACCAGTAGGAATGAAGCTTAATGAAATGTGGAGATTAAGGATGTTAGAGTACAAGTTCCTATAGCTAGTACTTATTCTTCAAGAGTTGTTGTTCCACATGTTTTAAAAACTCACAACAATAAAGAAGAACAACAAGTTAATGATCCCGAGGTTAACAATGATCTTGTAGTAGAACAACCACAATTGTATGAAAAAGATCTCACAAAGAAAGAAAGTCTGTTATTTTGAATGATTATGTGGTTTATCTACAAGAGACAGAAAATGACTTAAATATTGATAATGATTTGGTTTCATTTTAAGCCATTAATGGTGATAACTCTAATAAGTCTTTAGATGCTATGAAAGATGAACTTAAATAAATGACATAGAATGATGTGTGAGACCTTGTGGAATTACCCAAAGGATGCAAGAGGGTTGGGTGTAAATGGACCATTAAGACTAAGTGTGACTCTCAACGCAATATCAAATGTTACAAGGCCCGACTTGTTGCAAAAGGTTTTACTCAAAGAGATGACATTGACGATAACAAAACATTTTTGCTTGTTTTTAAAAAAAAGATTCTTTTAGAATTATCATGACGTTAGTAGCTCATTGTGATCATGAGTTGCATAAAATGGATGTTAAAATTGCCTTTCTGAATGGGGAATTAGAAAAGAATGTTGATATGGACCAATTGTTGGTGTTTATGTAAGTTTCAAAAGACTTTCTTAGCCAAGAACATGGGTTGAATTGGTTGTGATGGAAATTAGGTTCAATTCAAATGTATAAAAATCTTTTACTTTAAATCAGATTGACCAAGAAATCAATATTAAATCATTACTAGAACACACATTTTCAATTGATGGGAAACAAAGTTAACATATCGATTTCACTTAACATATAGTCAGACAGATAGACCAATATGATTCAACATATAAATCATCAATTCAACATATTGAAATACTGGGAAAATTACACAAAAAAACGCAGTTGATGATAAACTCATAAACATCTTGCACAATCAATCAACATTAATTTCAACCAATAGAACAAACACAATTACAACTCCAGATTATATCAATTCACCAGAATACCTTAAAAAGATTGCTTAAAATAGATTTATTGAAACCGTTTATCAAAGAACAAAAAAGGAGTGGAAGATAAGACAAGTGCACATGAAATTTTTATACTAGTTCACACAAAACTAAGCTACATCTAGTTTGTCAAGGAAACCTTGCCTACCTCTCCACTATATCAAAAGCTTTACAAAATCCACAAAAATTACACTTTTGAAAATGTGAAACTACACCAAGACCATTGAATCCCACAAGAATCTGAACAAAGCATAGTAAGACTCCCACCTGCAGATCTAGAATCACACTAGAAAACACACAAAAACTTAAGAAAGACAAGGACAAGAAATGAGATTTTAAAAGTTCTTTGTACTGATATTGTGTAAGTTATCTTTGTAATGTTTTCTTTTTTGGGAGGGGATTAAGCAATGCATTCTCCACTTCATAAATTTACCCATTTGTTACGAAGTTATTGTTGCATATAATTTCTGTGAAAGATAATCCTTCTTCTATTTGTCATTGTGTCTGTTGCCAATAATGGTAACTAAGAATAATTGTGTTCTTAATCTCATGGTGAAATCAAGAAGTATAACTATGAATAGTTTATGTACACCCTTTGTAGTTCCTTTTGAGTGGTGGAACCTTTAAGAGTTTCTTAATGAAATGGATGTAACCTAGGAGTTATAAGTGAACTAGTATAAACTATATGTTGTGGTATACAACGTACCACTTGAGAAAACTTCTCGTGACTTTATTCAACCCTTTTTTGGTTGCATGTTAGTTAAAAGGGTTGTACTTCACCATACAAAATGTGCTTAACAATGAAAGTTGTTAGTGTAAAGTCAAGAACATTATGAAAAGACTCTAACACAATGAACAAGTAAAGAAACTCAATCAATTTTTTTTTTCGTGAAACTTTTAAATAGAAACAACCCCATGCAAAGCAAAGTTGTTGGAATGATTGTTGAATGTTCATTAAATGGTCTATACACGTCCTATGTGATTCATTTTTCTAACTTCTAAGTGTTTTGTATATGTTTGTGTTCTAGATGACATAAAATGAGATTTTTTTTTAAATCATTCACAAACGTGAAACACGGGCTATAAAATCAAGGAAAGTTACATTTTCATATTCTCTATGTTGAGAGTGAACCTTGCACTTCAAACTATGTCATTTGTTTAGATTTCATTCAAGTGTTTTGGTTAAAAGTCTGAACGAATCCAGATATTAATCTGATTTGAAGTCTAAATTTTTTTTTATGTGTTTACATAAATGTTGGAAATGGTGTTTTAGTTTTAATCTTAGGTTAATTGGAAGAAATCTTTTCTTACTATTTATGAGAATTCATTCATGTATTCCTTTTTGTTATGAACCTGAATTGGAATATTTGTTTCGTTTTAGTTGTATTATGTTACATAAAGTAGAAAGTTTTCTTGCAAAACCTCAATGTGAAAAGTTTTTGGTATTAGGAATATCTTATAACCACTACATGATTGATACAGAAAATAAAATAGATATGTTGTTGTTATGAATATGATATGAAATTTTATTTGTATTTGGGAGTATGATAAATTTTATCTATTGGTAGAAATACATAGGTTTTGAACCGGCCTTCTTTGTTTATTGGGAAAGGAAAATTTGTCTTAAACACTTCAACTTTATTGATCCTGAAGGAAATGTGTTGGCCATACAAATGGATGAATCATTATTGGGTGAAAGAAAGTTCTAGGACCTTTGAAGTAATAAGCTTATATAAATTGCGATTGAACACATTTTTAATCATCCGTTATTTAGGAGACAACTTTTTTTAGTTAAGAATTTTTCATATTGACTGGACTGAGATAGAATACCCTATTCCAAAGATACCCACCGGCTTTCCTAAACCTCACAAATTCGTTAAGTTCTTCACCTGTTTCTCTGTAGATTTGTCAGTGCAAAAGGTAAATTTGAATTATTCGCATTTTAAAATATTCATGTTAATATATGTTGTGATATCTTTTGTTCATTCTTCAAAACAGGAATTCATAATATTTCACAATGTCTTTTCACACTTTTGGGGACAAACATTTAACTCCAACAACGTAGACACATATATGAAAGTAGAAATGATTGACCCATCAGGGAAGCATCATGAAGTCTATATTCAGGGATCATATACTAGAAGGATCTTTGTTAACAATGGAATTCCACAAATCATATCTTATTATCATATACATGAGGATCATGTGATGTATCTTAATTATATGGGGGACTACAAATCCCCATTTAGAATATTTTCTTTGATAGGGGATGAAATAAGTTACAATGAACGCCCAATGGTCAATGATGGTCCAGGAAATGTAGAGAATGATGATGAAAATCCATTTTACTACTCAATGGAGAAGACTTTAACTAACTATGATGTGCAATGTTCTTCGTTTGTATGTATGTTTATCTATCTTGAATTTTTCGAATCCTACTTACAATATTTTTTTAACATAATATACTTTATTGTTTCAGTATTTGGATGCCCAGTTTGTTATAGTTGCCTTGGTCAGGAACAGGAAAAACCATTACCTTCGAAACTTCTTTTGTTGGTCGTTGAAATGTATATTAAGATGGACCAAAAGAAGATCATCAGAGTGTTATTTAACTTGTGGATGGAAGTACTTCTGTTGGGAAAATGGATTCAAAGCTAGAGATGTTATATGCTTGGGGGTCAATTAAAAATGTTCAACAACTATTAATGTTATAAAAGTTTAAAACCCTACTTACATTTGAATGTATTAGCATACATTAAAGTAGGATTTCTATTTTGTTTTTAGTATTTTGTTGACATTAAGTACTTTATGTTTATGAACTTGAAATTTGAAACCTTTGTCGTTAGTTGAACTCCTACTTCTAGTTGCAGATTACTTATATTATGGTTAATGTTGTGAATTAATTTATCTGGAAAATGTACTGATTATAATGTCAGATTTTTATTTAATGTTGATATTAAAATAAACATAAGGATATAATCGATCATATGACAATAACATTATAATCGCTAAATAATTCAAATGTGTTTCATTAAATTTTATATATTTGTTTACTAAAGTTAAAAACTGTATTAAAATTTGATTGACGCTACTACTAATGGATGTATAATAAATTCATTCTTTGTCCACACTGAAATAATTTAAATGTGTGTTTCATTAAATTTTATATAATGGTCTACAATATTTCATTTCATTATTTATTATGTTAAGCTAATGATGTTGTAAATTTTTTATTCATATGCATAATTTAACGGTTAAATTATATTCAAATTGGGTCTAATTTTTGTAATCAACCACATCTTAGCATAGTCAATTCATCTTCTTACATCAACAACGTTATGTAAATATTAAAGCATCACATATATTTACAACAAAAGATTGGTGACCTTCCAATCCAAAATTAAACAGTTAAGAAGTTTATCCACCATGACCATAGTTAAATCTATTTCAGAAGCCATTAAAGTTCGAAGGCATCATAATTCAAAACAGACGAACAACATAGAAAGCTTAATTATTCTCCTTCTTAATACTTTTGACGCTATTGGTGGATGATAGTTGACCAGAATCAATGTCCTGGGAGGAATCACAACATTCCATATTACCAGCCAAAATTTTCTTAGCCCGAGTTTTCAATACATCATTATCAGGTTCATTATCCGCTGTTGGGCTTAAACTCATTTGTAGAAATATTTAATTGATGTCATCATTTGTAAATTCATAACAATTACCAAATTACCAAAGCTCAAATTGTATGATACTTACTATGTCATTATTATTGTCTGCTACTAAATTACATACAACTTTGCCATACAATTAAACAGTCTAAGGAAACAACAACATGAACAAAAAAATTAATTTAGAAATGCTGAACTGCATTAACAAATTTTTAAATTACTCAATAAATTTAATAAATAAGTATAAATTGAATATAAGGACTTACAATGCCAATGGAATTGTCACCTTCGATATCAATTATGCTTTTATCACTGAACTCACCAATCTATTAAGAATAAAATGAAATAACAACACAAGTTATATTTATTTAATTTAAAAAGCAGATATTAAAACAACCACCATATTTAATTAGGTTATTACTTGTACTGGTTGTATCAGACTTTTTATATGTTTCACTATATCAGGAACGTCAATCATTTTTATCACAAAAGCACATCTAGTTGTTGGTTGGGTTCGGACTTTAAATGTGAAAGTACAACCTAACATTACATCAAATCATTAGGAAAGCACTTTGGATCATCTTCACCTGCCTATTACCAATCCAAACACAAAGAAGTTCTATTACTTTCGAATGAGAAAATAAATAAAACAATTTATATGAGAAAAATTATCTCAACCATTTTCTTTTGTAAATCTGTAGTTGATATACCAATAATGTTTCTACATTCTTGATCCCACACAACGAAGTTGGCATAATTACACGAATCATCACATACTTGTAATTGTAACCTATACCTAAAGCAGTTTTAAAAATGATAAGAATTCAAAAAAATATGCATGAAATATTCAATGATAAAAAGAAATATTTACTAACTTGAAAATAGGCTTGACATTTTTCAGGTCATAATACGTGCATTTGAATAAGTTCTTTTATTTCAATGATTGCAAAGAAGGTAGAACCAACCATAATTATCCAAATTACAAACCCTATATTGACCATCATTCTTCACTATTTTGAAATTGTACATTATTCATGTTTCACCCTCAACCAACTTGTCATCCCACACATCAAATTCTTCCTTTTTAACTACGCAATGTATCTTGTCCCCCTAACAAAAATTAACAAAAATAAAAACAAATACAAATTAAACACCTTAAAAAATAATAATGGAAGGATTATTAATATGTACCTTTTGATCAATCAAGATCATCTCAAAGTGCACATTGGAATCATGGTTATTAACATACCAGTGATCAACGACTCTAACACCAAGCTTTAGAATCTTCATCTTACCGTCAATATCTTTGATCATATAGAACTTTTTCACCATTACAACCTACGTAAAATAAGACAAATAAATATCACAAAAAATTGAACTGCAACTTTAGAAAACCATAACAAAAATGAAGTTATTTCATACATACACATAAAATGACATAAATGTAAAAAAAAAAAAGAAAAACAAAAAGAAAAAAAAAAAAATTAAAAAATCAAAAAAAAAAAAAAAAAACAAAAAAAAAAAAAAAAGGAAAACTGAATGAAAAAAAAAAGATTTAAAAAATCTAGGTCAAAACGAAAAAACATTACAAAGCATTAAAACCAAGACAAAACCTTCACAATAACACAAACAAAAATAGCAAAAAGCCATAACAAAGATTTGTACAAACATAAAAGAAGAAGAAACAAAAAACAAATATAAAGATGAAGGGAAAAGCCTAAATCGAAATGGGTAGAAGAATAAATCATCACAATATTCAAAACCAAGACAAAACCTTAACAAAAAAAGAACATAAATACCATAAACTCATCTTCGAAACGCTAAATAAGAAGCAAGATAAATATAAAAAAAATAATAGTGAACCACAAACCCATTTCAAAGATGAAGAAAAAAAGCAAAAAGAAATGGAAACAAAGCAATAAATGACCAAAACAGCATACCCTAAACATGATCGGTAGAGAAAAAAAAACAAAAGCACATAGTAAAAATAGGTAATGAGGTATAAAAATTAACAAGTAATGCAAAATGGAAAGAAAGAATCACCTGAAGAAGTAAAAAAAAAGGACCTTAACAACAAAACCTATAAATGATCGGTACAAAAAAAAACAACAAAAGCACCTGGTAGGTTTAAAAATGAAAAAGGTAATGCAAAATAGAAAAAAAGAATGACCTGAAGAAGTAAAAAAAATACCTTCACAAGCACAACAAAAGCCAAACGAAAATAGAGAAATGAGGTTTCAGATGAGCGGAATGGAAAAGGAAGTAACTTTGCAAAGCTCAGACAACAAAATATAGCTCCCACTACTTCCTAGAAGCTTCTTCAACCAATACCGCAGTTTGAAATGAAAGCCCATCATTTCATATACAGTATTCGCGCCATTACATGAAGAGTGAAAGTGGAAATGATCCGGGATAGGGGAAAAGTCTGATAAACCAATAAAAAGGACAACTATCACGAATTTAGATAGGGTTGTTTTGGTAATATCTCTACCAGTTTATTTTCTTATAGTTATAGTAGATAGGACAAGTGGAGTTCACTATGGAAATTTTGATGAGTTAATTTTGTTTATGGATGTTGTTTTGAGTAATAATTTAGGTGTAGAATTGTGGTTAGGTGTATAGTCTATATTATAAGGTTGTGAAGGTTATAATTTGAGTTGATGAGTGCAGAATTATATTTGGTTCATTGTGGTTGTATGAATTGGTAAATGAAATGGATTCTCATAAGAGCATGGATTAATTGAGTGCATGATTAAATTCTATGTGCAAGTTTCTCTTCATATTTTTAATTAGTTGATTGAATCTTTGTTGCAGTGATGTGAAATGCACCTAGAATGGATGATTGAAAGGTATGATTTGAAGTTTTGTGAATGATTAAGTGTGGATTAGTGTGGATAGTGCTATTTGGTGTATTTCCAAGTTGGGTGTTTAAAAATTATAAAATTCTGCAACTTCACGTTAGTTTTCGTATTCTGGCGAGGGAGTATTTTTTTGGTCTGTGCAATTTTGGAAAAAATGAGTTGGATTGTACTGAAGTTTCGGCAATTGATCAGTAACATGTAGGTCTTCAATTTGATCGTTTTGATCTTTGTTTGGAGGTCTGTAGTTTAAGAAATGTTTCATAAACTATTGCCTGATGTTGGTTTACATATTTTGACGAGTGTGTATTTTTCTGGTCTGCGTAGTTTTGGAAAAATTAAGTTTTTTGATTCATTAACTGTTTGATTGAACTGAAATTTTGACAGTTGGTCCATAGCATGTTATTATTTGGTTTGACTATTGGATCATTGATTGGAGGTTTGTAGTTGGAGAATATGTCACGCACTATTGTAGTGTTTTTTGTGTGTGTGATGATAATTTTTTATTTGAAATTTTGGTGAATAATTTTGGTTGTTGTTTCTGTGTAATTTTATACAGAATCTCTGGTGTATTATATGTTAAAATCATTAAGCACAAAGAAATAATGCTTGGGTTATGATATGATGATGAGGTATGGTTGATCATATGATGATGTTATAAACATGTACGTGTGTATGTTGTGATGGTGAATTCTACGTTAAAATCATTAAGCACAAAGAATCTCTGGTGTATTATATGTTAAAATCATTAAGCACAAAGAAATAATGTTTGGGTTATGATATGAAGATGAGGTATGGTTGATCATATGATCATGTTATAAACATGTATGTGTGCATGTGATGATGGTGTATAGATTCTCTTGTAACCATAAAACCAAGTTGGTTCTTTTACCCATAGGGCTTTGGTGAGTGGGGTAAAAGAGTTTCTTTCAGTCATAAGGCTTTATCATGAGCTTAGCAAGAGTGTTCTTACCTAAGGCTTTGGTGAGCAGGTAAAGTTGTTGCTTGTAAGTCTTTTAGAAAGTAGGGGAAAGGCCCTTTCCAAGAGGCGCTTATGCAGGAAAGATAAATGGTTGATGTATGAGAGAATGTCATATCATGTGATACTACTTGGTGGTAATATGAATTGGTTGTGTTATGAACATATGTGACCATGTTATTTGAGTTGTATGCTAGTTGAGGCCTCTCATATGGCTTGGCCTATTGCACCTTACCTTTTCCCCTTGCAGACCCTTCATGGTGGCAAGCTACTTGGCTAGATGATCCCTCTAGCTTCTTTACCAGCCTGTCCTTTTCCACTAAGGCTGGCGAATCATGTACGCATATAGGGGTTATTGTCCTCTCCAACTCAAGCCTTAAACCTTCCTCAAACTTCCTACACTTCCAAGCTTCATAAAACAACTTGCACATATAACCTAGCTAGGTACTCAAACCTTGAGGCATAGGCTACCATTGACATCTCACCATGCTCTAGATGCGGGAACTCTACTTCACTTGCTGATGAGTTCAAATTTTTGCCCTCATTTAATATTTAAATTTGGGGATTTAATTGAATTTTCTGTGCTTAAAGATTGATTTAATTAGGATTTGTGATTATTGGATTTATTAAGTAAGTTTGGTAAAAGTGGCATAAAAATTTATTTTAGTTGCATAAAATATTATTGGATATTCTAACGTTTGTTAATGCAGCTGGAATTTATTTTTGGTCATTAATAGTGTGGATTTAAAATATTCAAAGTTACAAAATAAGTCCAAAATCAGGAAATTGTGGAAAAGAATAAATCAGGAGCTAAATGCACCCCTAGATTTTATTTGCACACTCCTCCTGCAAGTGGACCACAAAAACCTGTTCTGCACCCCCAATTTTTACTAAATTGCACCCCTCCTACCACTTAAACTACACTCAACCAGATCACGCCATGTGGTAATCCTCAACTTTTAAAATTGGCCAACCAGAACAAGCCACGTGGCAACAATCCTTGCACTAACAAGCTGTCCAATGGAAGGTTGCCACGTCATCATCTTCATCTCCAAAACAGAAACCCTAATTTTCCTCAAACCCTAGCCGCCACCATGACCCACCATTGCCGGCAGCCACCATGACGGCGATGCACCAGTCACGACAGCCACCACAAATCTGCCAACACCATCACCGCATCCACCATTTTTGATCTCCATCTTCTCGCTGTCAACACCACCACCGCATCTGAACCTCGCGCCACCATGAGCCACCATCTCCGTTCGCAACTGCAGCGCGCCTCCACACACCTTGCAGCCACGGCCACTACGAGTTCTTCTTCCTACGAGTTCAGCATCCGGAAACGCGAGTTCCTACGACCACCACACTTCACGTGCAGCACCTCCATTTTCTCTCCATCATCTTCAGTGCAGCAGCAGCGAAAGAACCACCGCACCACAGATCTCCTTCCATTGACGCACCAGCAGCGACCACCGCGAGCTTCCCTGTAACTATCGAAACATCCTCGTTCATGCCTGCACCTGTGAAACCTCCATGCAGCAGCCTCCGCACAGCCTTATCATGGGAGAAGAACGGAGAAGCATCTCGCACCATAACCACCGTGAACGAAGCACCTATTCGAGCCTCCATTACAGCAGTTTCACGCAGCCACCATGCCTTCTCCGCTGGAGCAGCACCTGTTCGCGCAGCCAAAGGAGTCCATGAAACCCTAAACGCAGCAAATCCTAGTCTGGAGAGAGAAAGTGCACTCTGCACCACGTGTCAGGCTGCTATTGGACAGTCAAACTGGTCAACACTGGTCAACTGGTCAAAGTCAGCAGTCAACTCTAGTCAAAACTGCAAAAATGGTTAAATAAGAGGGGCAGAATTGGAAATTGGACAGAGATTAAGTTGCTAATTAATTAAATAAAAATAAAATATTTTAGCAACCGATAGATAAAGCCCAAAGTCCAGTTGAAGCCTATATAAAGAGACTTAAGGGAGCAGAAACAACTGACGACTTACAACTTAGAACTCTCTGGTTTTGGTAGATACCGTCTCCATCACATCTCTCATTCTCTCTTTTCTTTTATTTTCTTTCTTTCATCATATATTATCATGTATTCCATCAAAGCCATGGAGGGCTAAGCTTTAAGGGTTGATTCCACTGTAATTTCTTAACTGGATTCTGAGGTTAGATGAATTTATGTGTTTGTTATTTTGATTATT
>Ga0214545_1005779_pt1 | contig 22051 bp, 11 predicted proteins | sample CNSS4metaG_FD_160064 | JGI IMG/M metagenome (GOLD analysis project Ga0214545, IMG submission 160064) | Root nodule microbial communities from cowpea collected in UCLA plant growth center, Los Angeles, California, USA - CNSS4 | ecosystem: Host-associated > Plants > Roots > Nodule | place: USA...
ATAAAAAACTTGTAAAAGTAATGGTCAATTTTAAAAAATTTAATAAATTATTATATTTAAAGGGTAAACTTGGTATTTTGAAATGTGGACACAAAAAGGAGAATCCCCTTTATATATTGTTATAGATTTACTTATCAATATTTAAATTTAGTTGTATAATTTGAGTAATATTAACTTTAAAAGTTACTGTAGGTTATAGAAATGAGACTGATCTTAATGGAAAAATTCTACACTCATGTGATGCTTAACACCCAAGTTTGTCCTTCAAAAATACAAAAACTATGTAAATTTAGAAGAAAAGTAATTTATTATTGTTTGTAAATAATTAAATATAATCAATTAAAAAAAATGTATCCTAAAATTATTTTTCTTAAACTTAAAACATAAAGTAGATAATAATACCACAAAGTGTAATCAATAGATGGTGATAATTATAATAAATCATTGTCGTTTTCTTTTTTATTGCAAACAATTAAAGATGATATTTCATTCTTTGTTTTTCTTTATAATTTGTTTTAGCAGCGAACGCAAAATTAAAATTTAAGATTTGTAAACACTACAACTAAAATTAAAATCTAAGACTGTATAAAATATCTAATTCCTGCCACTAATTCCTGCCACTTAAGATAACTCTGTTGCGCATCGACTTTAATGAAATATGCAACACATATTTATAAAATTAGTTTATACAGAAGTAGAAGAATATAAAAAAATAAAATTACAAATTACAAATTAAAGGTTAACTAATTTTAATTTACATCATTTTTTTTCTAGATAATTATTTTTGAAAAACTTATCCGAAAAGGTATATATCCATTGGAAATGTAAGACAACATCGTTATTACATTATATGCTTCTCTATAATATAAGTTATTATCAAAATGAATTTTCCCTCCCTTTAATCTAAACAACTGGTTCATATGAACAAAAATTACACGGTGAAACACTACCCATTATTATAATAGTATTGCAAAATAGACGTACAAGAAATCAGTATCAAATTAGTTGTAGTGAACTAATTTAATATGAAAATAACAATTTTATAAATAAAAGGAAGTATGCTATATTGGTTGTTTGGAATAACATAATTTTAATATTTTGAGTATCAAAACATTCAAATAAAACAAGTCCTGGAGCATTAAAATTGTGTTATGTGAGCGTGGTGGTGAGGATAATCTGAACTTGTTACTAAGTTAGGATGAGTGGTGTTAGGTTATGCGGGTCGCGGGTTAACTCGTGCCGGCTAAGAGTTATGTAGGCCAGACTTTGGCGAACCTACGGGTTCAATATCTTGACTTGCCTCGCGTATTTTTGGTGGGTCGGTTCGCTGGGTCAAGCCCACTTTGTCATCTTTATCAAAACCTTTACACACTTCGCAAACTTCTTCCTTCGCTCCTTTTCACCATCGTTGTATTCTTACTATGAAGCTTTTTGATATTGTTGTCGTGTGGTACCGTCGTTTTCATCTCTTCTTCTTGCATTGTTGAAGCTCCACTTGGCTTCCTCCATTGGTTCGTTGTCTCTCCATCGTGTTGCAACACCACTCCAGGTTGTCGCACACCTTCACCCAAGACTTACTTTCTTCTTCTCTTCTCGACCACTCCAAAACGTTGTTGTCACACTTGTCAACACCTTTAGTGGAAGTCTAGTTCGTTCTTCATCGTAGTAGCTTGATGACTGTTTCATAGTAACCATTTCCCAGCAATCATTTCCCAACAAGTGCACTGGTGCGTAGTAGTATCAACAAGTGCCATATGCACATGAATTTAGTAAGTATATTGATAGTTAGCTTTTGGAATTTTATTGCTTGTGATAAAGAGTGCATGTAAAAATAGATATTAGTAATTAGATTGAATGGAGTAGGGGCTATGAATTGATTTCATCTCATCTTCTTTTACCATACCACTACCATCTTATTTACTTAGTATGCAAATCATTCAATGTCCTAAGAGTACTCTTACTATGTAGATCTAGGTTCATCCCTAAATCACTAGAACCTAAGGACTTAAAATCCAGTGTGATTCCTCATCTCCTGGCTTGGTAGAATGAATTCTTGCTTTAATGTGCAAAACTTTTTCCTCCAACATCCCCTTTAGCATGCAATGGAGCATCTAGTACAAGTATGATGATTGATTGGACCGCAAGTTGAAATTATTCTTTCAACCAAATCCAAACTAGTGAAATAGGATGAGTCGTCAATTCATCCACACAAGTTGAGACTAGGGATGTCAAAAAAATCTGTACTCGCAGATAAAACTCGCAACAGGTAGGAAACAAATATTAAAAATGGATACCCACTACCCGTAGGTACGGGTATTTTTGATACTCGCATGTTAACGGGGCGGGTACAGATATCATAGTATTCGTACCCGCTATACTTTAATTTACAAAAATACCCTTTTATATATATATATATATATATATATATATATATATATATATATATATATATAGTAGTAAAAAACATTCTGACCTAATTTTTTTTAAGTTATACATCTTATCTTGTCTTCTGTCTTTATTCTTCCAACTTCAAGTATTAGTACGTTGTCTTCTTCCAAGTACACCCTTGACATTCTTCTCTTTCCTTTTTTGAAATTGGACCTATACATCAAACCTTATATAGATAGTGATGTTTATGGTATGCTTGTTGTCAAATGATGAAATCAAAATAAGAATACTTGGCACGTGGGAGTTGAGGTTTATTATTTGTTTATTTTGTTTATTTTTCAGAAATCAATCGGAGAAAGTGGATTTGTTGATCAAAGCACTAATGAACGTCATTTTATATTTATTTTCATAATTATTTGGACTTGTATGAACTTGAGTTTAGTTGAACTTTATTTAAAATTTATGACAGTGATATATTTTGTTTTATTTTATTTGAATTTATGATTAAATATTTGTTTTTTAAATAATTTTGTAAATACCCGCATAACGAATACCCGACGGATATGGATACGGAACATATATTTATCCTGCAGGTAGGGTACGGGGGGACTACTACTCATACCCTACCCGCCTCGTTGACATCCCTAGTTGAGACCATTCTTCCAACTCAAATCAAACCGGTGAAATAATGTGTGATCAAGTCATCATTAAGCATAAATCAAACCACAAATAATTGAATGAAAGCAAAGATAAATACCCAAGAAGTAAAAAAATATAGAATCAGAATTGATTACATCAAACCTGGACACGAGGGAGTTCAACTACTCATCGAATATTATAATGCAATTTCAGCAATATCTACACATAAGATTTACACTAAGAGCATATATTTTGTGCCTCACAAACTCTAATTTATCCTACTGCTACATTTTGGAGCATCGATTAAATGTTTAGAATGAAGACATGAGACCTTTATTTATAGGAAATTTTGGCGGTGCTCAACCATAAGGGTTTCTTCACAAGTGGATTTCCTTCTCATCTCAACCCCTTGTCCTGGTGCTTAGCACGTGACTTTTTCCTTTTGGAAGGGTTTTCTTGACTGCTCAGCCTCATAGTTTTGTGCTCCAGATTTTCTTGCAAATAAGGTTTCCTCATGAGGCTCAACTCTATTTGTTGTGCTCAGCCAGAAAGTCAAAATATGGTGTCTTGTCTTTTCTACTTCCATAGCTAAGCTCCAGTACTGTGCTCATGAGGCTCAGCTGCATACTAGATATTTTCTTTTATTTTTACTACAAAACAACAAAATATCATTATAATTCATAAAACTCTAATTCTCAATACCTCATTTTATATTTTAAGCTTAAGGAGGTTTGTTTTGTACATAACTAAAACCATTTGATACATGATAAATGTAAATTTCAAATGAAAAATTTACTTATTCTTGACACTTATCACAGCTCCTCCACCTAATCACCACAAAGTGAATGAGTGTAACTTGTATTATTTTTTCATATATTAATTACTTAAATTTTATATATTAGTGTAATAAGAAATAAGCAAGTTTTGAACGTGAATACTATATTATGTACTGGATGTGGACCATAGCTCGTGCTGATCTCAAAGATGTTTGAGATGAGATACAACAACATCAATAGATTCATCTTTGGTATACGTTGTTATGAAATAACTAATATACATCCTTTATTACATCTTATTGATAATATTGAACCATTATGGATTGAAGAAATTTAGACCGAATGAGCCAAATAGTTGTAACACAAAAATTAATCCATATTTATCTTTCCTTTTGCTTTTATTTAGTATTATATTGTCTTTATTATTTAGGACAATTTTTGGTAAGATCTATTGTTGGATTTGAATTACTGTCCAATCTTATCTATTTGGAACAGTATTTTTATTTAGTATTATATTGTCTTTATTATTTAGGACAATTTTTGGTAAGATCTATTGTTGAATTTGAATTACTGTCCAATCTTATCTATTTGGAATAATATTGTATTATTTTGAACGTAGTGATTTGAATTTATTACAATTGTAAACATAAAAAAAAAACTGAAAATATTAGATCGATTAATGTCATAACCAAATATAATATCTGCTGCTTTATTTTTAAAATACTTGTAGATATTAGATCACCCAGTACCATAATCATTCTAATAGTCCTTTAAAAACTAATGTTTCCACCTTTTCAAGATATAAAATTTGTTTCTCCAAAATCGATCTAATAGTCAAATATTTTAGAACGATTGTACAACCGACCGATGTAATATATATAAGAGATAGATGTATATTACAGGATAGATGTATATTATACTAGTGTAAAGTTTTTAAGAAATCACAGGAATGGGGGAAATAGAAAAAAATGTATAAATAAATTTAATTTTAAGAAGTCAACGTTCACCTCTATTTTTCTTTCACTTTTTCTCCAATTAAGCATAATAAAGTACATCATTTTCTGTGTGTTTTCTTCTTTGTGCTTATCTTTCCTCCCATCCAAACATAACAAACTAGAGCAGTATTTACACAGGTAAATAAACAAAACTCTCTTCAGCACACATTGTGATGAATGCATGGTCACATCAAGACAGCAATTATCTCATTTTATTGACTTTTGAATATTTTCATTCTTTGATGGCGGAGATGAGTATGCTGCATGATAAGAGGAGGAAAAAAGTTGTGCCACAGCTGGAACAGCACCACCTGCATTATGCCAATGAAACTTTTATCAGCATGAAACAAACTTCACCCCTTGTCCTGCTATAAATGAAGACTTCCGAATTCCAATACTTGAATTGTCAGATGATGACATGATAAACCCAGGTTACTATTCTTCAATAATTAACACAATAAAAAATAATAAGTTCACGGTTTCAATCAAGAATCTAGACTGTTCAAATGTACAGATAGAATCGCTAGCACTCCATAGAAACAGAAAACATTTGGTAAGTATGTGTTCTCATAAAAGTTTTTTCACTTCTCAACGCAACAAAGTCTTGTAGGTGTTTTTTGTTCTCACAAAACTTTCCATAGAAAGTTACAAATTCAAAAAAACAGAACACAGAAATATACACATGCCAGCAAAAAACAACAAATTCAGAACTCACCTGCCAGTCCCGCGCATGCTGAAGAGAATACTATCACAGGGGGTGCCTGAATTGCAGAGAAGTTATGTCAATAAGATGGTAAAAATATTTTCACTTGATTAACAAGGAACACAGTATTCAAATGTGCAATTTATGAGTCAAAAACTCTCACATGCTTCATCATCTAAGAAGCTTAATTCTTTCCGAATGATACTGCAAAATATATTATGACTGCCCCCAATGGCACAAATTATACAATTAGACGAAAAAGAAATGGTTCCAGCTGAATTTACAGGTAATGAAAAACACTAAAATTGTTTACCTGGAAATCAACCAATGATGTATGCATCAAAACAAGACCGATACAAAATGGAAAACAATGATGATCCAAGATGGTGCAGACAAACAACATCAGCAGTTTTAGAAAATGTGAACAAAATTTCTTCATAAAGAAAAGTTCAAAGTGGATGGAGAAAAGTAACTTTTAGAATGGCCACTTCAAGAACATAACAAAAGACAAACCCAACAAGTCTTCCCAACAATATTGTTTCCCCTTTTGTTAACTGAAAATAAACCATCTATCTAGTGCAAAATTTAGCCATCAAAGAATTTTGTATGTAGAAAACACAACATAATCAGTGAATTCTCCTGCTTTAAGTTCTGTTTATATTTTATGATTTTTTTGCAGATTCATCTCACTTCTATTTAAAATGACAAAATGAGTTTAGATCATCAGAGAAAACAAAGGAGTCTGGGTCACGAGGGTTGTACCTTTACCACTGTATGAAAGTTACAGGGTTATAGTATCAGTTAACTCTCTCATGATGTCATAAATATAGAATAATTTCAATAGCTAGAGAAACTTAGTTAGGGGCCAAATGGTTTTATTTTGTACATTTAAGAATTTTCATAACTTTACCAACTACAGTACAGCGTCAGTTTATTAGAAGGTTAACAAGAAAGAAGTGCAGTCTCTTGGTTAAGAATCTTTCCCTGATTTCTTATTAAAGAAAGGAAATATCAAAGTTCATAACTATTTTAAAGAACATAATATGACGAGCTGAAGTTATACTCAGAGTTAACTAGTCAAAGATTTACATCTCCTAAGTATTGAATACGAGGAAAAACCATGAACTAGTGTTATGAAAATAAAAAAATTAGCAAAAAAACAATGAACAAAAGCTAAAAACAACAGAAAGAGAAAAAACAATAATGAACTTACACCAATGAAAAAATGCAACCACATGGGTCCTTTTATTCTTCTCTGGACAATTGGCATAACTGCATTGGACAACAAAAAATTACTTCGGAAACCTGAATATGTTAAATACATAAAACCAAGCAGTCTTCACGGACAAAAGATTCAGTGTAATGTTGCAATCATCTAAGAAAATAAGAAAAAATATATACGTATAGAGTTTCATGCTAAAAAAAAAATAGTTCAGTTTCTAAATATTAAAAAGTTCTAATTAATCATTTGATCCTTACATTTGTGCCAAGTTATCGTTTTAGTCCCTATATCTACACCAGGCGATTCTTCTCTTACATTATAGTCTTTATTTATACCTCAATTTTAGACAGTTTTATACTATCAGAAAGCTAACAAGGGTTAAAACAAAAACAAATGCTTGTGTAAGACTAAAATATAGAGCTTTTAGATATAAGAACTAATATAAAAAATTAGTGTATATGTAGGAACAAATGATTAATTAAGCCTATGAAAAGTTAAATTCTTCAGTTTGGAAGGTGAACAGTTGCAAGAAATAAAGCTTGCAAACCACTCAAACTTCAGCTTTGTATGGAAACACATTTACCGTTAAATGGATATTTACCATACCATTTTTTCAATGGGAACAAGTACAAGAAAGTGTGGTGTCAAATTTCAATTACACTAAACCTAACTTCAATACAAACAAACACATACTAAATCGTTCTCATAATGTCTACATAACTCAAGTTTCTGTACAACATGATGGACAAAGCATTTCTATACATAGTGTTCCTATTTCCCGATAACAGTCTGCAACTGCTCACCATTCATTACTTCTTTAATTTCAGAGAATCTTAGCAAACTTGTTAAAAAATAATCAAAAAGTGGGAGCAAAGTGTATACCAAGATTAAATCCATAAAATGCACTAGCCGTGCCGCCAACGGCAGAACCAATCTGAAATGTTCAAACCCCACAAAGAAAGATCAGAAATTTCGCACACCCACATACATATAGAAGAAAAAACCGAAATGGGTGAGAATAATTCACCATGGAGAAGCTATCCCTGATGAGAGGCGAAACGGTCCAGTGACTAGTTTCCTGAATCAAAAGAATGAAATTGGTAAGAGATGAAGAGAGAAAAGAATAACAATTATTGGAAAGAAATATACCATGCGGTTTGAAAGGGGTCCTGCGCAGTGATGGCATCGAATATTTTGAGTACTGTTACTGAGTTTGGAGGCTTCCATGTTATTATCACTGTGCTGCATACAGCGTAACCTAACCAGAACAGAATAACCCTCTCTCCGATTCGTGCTAGTCCAGGAACGCACACGTGATCTTGGTTATGCTAAGAAACAAACTATACAAATCAAATGCATAAATTAGATGCAGATAATAGAAAGAAAAAGGTAAACAGAGCTAGAAGAGATGTTACTTATACAAGTGAAAAGGAAAAAATTGATAAAAAATATACTTTTAATTTTATTATTATTTAGGATTTATGATAATAGTAATAATAACAATTTATAATATTTTTTCTTTTCAAAAAGAAATATATAATATATTTCAAAATCTCCGTGTATCTGTCAAAACAAAAGGATAGTTGGAAGTTAAAGACGTGTATAACAACAATTGTTTTCATATTATTTTTTACAGGACAACGAAAATCAAGTTTAATTATAATTTTTTTAATAAAAAGAAGTTATATTTTATACATATAATTTTCAACCACTTAATTAAGGTTAAGCCACTTAATTAAGGCTAAACGATACTATCTTCCACGAAAAAAAAAAGTTGTTAAGTAGTAAAAAACTAACTAACTTTGCAGTATACTCCATCGATTTGTAATTGTATTTTGTCTTCATATAAATTAACAAAATCATTTTCCTTCTAGTTGCAAAATATAGTCTTCACTATATTTTTAATAACAAAATTTCTGAAGACTTGTTTTGATTTAAAACGGATAAACTATCAATTTTGTAAAACTCGGTTTTTTCTCTTTCTTTTCCTTTTAAAATTATTTGTGTTCGGTTAAATTAAAAAGGTAAAGTCATTCCACTTGTCTTTTTACATAAATTCTTGGTTTAATTATGTCTTTGATCCCATTTTAGAGTCAAAATTTCAAAATGGTACCCAAATTTTTAAAAATCTCAAATTGGTCCCTTTTTTTGTTAAAACGTCTCACGTTTGCCATTTCCGTTAAGTCAAAGTTGACGCCGTTAGAGGGAGTGTCACGTGTCAGTTCCTTAATTTTTTGAATTTCTTTATTATTATTATTATTATTTTAATTTTTTTAAAAAAATCAAAAAAATTGCCACATGTCAAGCTATTATCGTGTCACGTGATAGTGACAGAGTGATGTGACAGTGATAGTGACACGTGTCAGTATTACGCTAGGTGTCATTTCCTTAGTCTCAGTTTGGTCCCTTTATTTTAATTTGTCTCAATTTAGTCTCAATTTTTGTAAAAATTAGCAATTTTGTCCCTCTCCAAATTGAAATCAAATTTAATTTTTATATAAATGTACACAAATATTTCCATCAAAATTGATATTTCAAGTAAATATTTTTAACCAAATTAAGTTCATTTAATTAATATTTTACATTGAACTTTATTTAAAATGGTTTAAAAGTTGATAATAGAAAATAATGTTAATAGAAAAAAATTCATAAATTAACTAGTTCATGTAACAATAAAACACATATAAATTTAAAATTTGAAAACAATTTTAAGTAAAGTTGAATGTGAAACATAATTTTAAATAAACTTAGCTATGTTAAAAATATTTAATAAAAATATCAATTTGAATAAAAATATCAAGTTTAATAAAAATATTTGTATAACATTTATATAAAATTAATTTTTGTTTCAATTTAAAGAGGGACAAAATTGCTAATTTTTACAAAAATTTGGACTAAATTGAGAAAAATTAAAATAAAGGGACCAAATTGAGACTAAGGAAATGACATGTGGCATAATACTGACAACGTGTCACTGTCACTGCCACGTTACTCTGTCACTGCCACATGGCACGATGACAGCTTGTGGCAATTTTTTTGATTTAAAAAAAAAAAATCAAAAAAAAATCAAAAAAATAAAAAATAAAAAAAAATTCAAAAAATCGAGGAACTAACACGTGACACTCCCTCTGACTGCACCTTGACTTAACGGAAAGGGCAAATGTGAGACGTTTTAACAAAAAAGGAAACCAATTTGAAACTTTTAAAATTTTGGATACTATTTTGAGATTTTAACTCCAAAATCCAAAGGCATAATTAAACCTAAATTTTTTTACCTCTACATTCTATTTTTTCCTTTCAACTTTTTTCACTTTTCATGGCCACTGTTCTTCGTCTCCTCTAACTCAACTGCAACCATTTGGTGAAATAGAGGTTGAAACTGAGATTTCTGTGACGTATTCCATTTATCAAACTGAACATTTTCTTTCTTCACGTAAGTTGAACTTCAAATTTTCGTTTTCTTTTCTTTTCAATTTCGATTTGGATTATGATCGTAGATCTCATTGTCTTTTTTCTTTGATCTTGTTTCTCAACTTCTTAAATGTGTTGTGGTACTTTTTTGATTGAATTTGTTTTTGTTGAGTTGGCATCTGTCAAGGTAAGTAAAATTTTTTAAAGCTTTCGAAGTGTTTTTCCTGTTTTTGGTCTTGAGATGTGTTTTAAAAATACTTATTAATATGTGTGATTGTATGAAAATGACCTGGTATTGTTCTGTTTGTGCATTTAAATGTGTTTTAGTTAGGATAGTCTCAAGAAAATACCGACAACAAAAGAAATTCTTTAAATATAACCTCTATAATAGCCACGGTAAAAGTCAATAATATTATCATAATTATTTATGACAAAATGAAAGTATAATAAATTTAAATTAAATTACATTTTATGTTTTAAACAAATGTTTGATTTTTGTAAAAAAAGCAAGAGTTCAAAAAAATCAAATAATACCTCACCTAAATTAATTACTATTCTCTTTATTTCTCTCTGTACATACTAATATTCTTTTTCAAGGTATACTTTTAATTAACATTACAACAAATTTAACAAATAATTTAAATTTAGTAGAATAATTTTAATCAAAGAGTCAATTAACTTGTCAACTTTGATAAATTTTGCCAATTCAAACCTCCAATTTTGTCATTTTCTTCGTACAAAATAAAGAATAAAATCTAGTCAACAATCATATTCTAGTCCTTTGTCTTTTAAAATATCAAATTAGCAAAGCCTTAAAGTCAAAAACATATTTTGAGGTACACTTAATTAATCATTTAGTGTCTTCAAATATCTACCCTTATCACTATCTTAAATTTATAATTTTCAAGTTAAATTGCACATTTTTTTAATATAGAATTTACTATTTTTAATTAATTTTGAGATATTACTTTAACTTACTTATACAGTACCATTTTTTTTAAAAACAAGTAAAAAATATTTATTTGTAGATTCTAAAACTGTAATCCCAACAAATTTTACTAGTTTTGCAATTCTATGATTTTATCAAAAACTACCCATTTCATATACTATTTTGTGAAACATTGACATTCCAATATATATATACATATATATAAAATAATGAATAATCATGATTCTAGTTGTATTTAGTAATTATACTTCTATTCCTAATATGATTTGCTTTCTATCAATTACTATTATAACAAATTCAGAATATATCAAGTAAGGATAGGCTAATTGCAAAATTATACATTAATGATATACAATTTACATGTACATATATTTTTTTACATGATATGATATCAATTCAAAGAACAATGATAACAAATTATGTTGGATTTATTATCCAATACTACTAGAGACATGACCAAATTATAATTTACAGGTAGATGAAAATATTACTTTACCAAGTATAATTGTAAGGTTGAGGTAAATTTGGAATCAACTTTCATAAGATGATGACAACTTATTGACTCTAGCGAACTTAGTTAGGTCTATCATGACATTCATTATCAAACTTTCCTTTATTTTCATGTTGGATGTCTTTAGCATGATGAAGTATATTAGAGATTTTACATAATTTAAATAAATGACCAAATTATAATATATAAGTGGGTCTAAACCACATCTTACTAACCTAATTTTTCTTTTTTTTTTTGTGATGTTAAGATTAAAGTCCACTACTCATAAGATAATATCAGAGCTTTATGTTAGTGTGGTTCGTTGCACCTATTTACAACATCTAATGAATGAGTCTCTTTTAAATTGTCACCACTTAATATTTAATATATGTGATTTACACCATCACAATAAATTACAATACCATTTTAGGTACCCTAACCATACACTAATGTGTATCCATTCATGTGATAACTTCTCAACATATTTCATCATCACATATATTCCAATGCATTTCATAAAAACATATGTATACACACTAACTCCAATGCATGCATAAAACATATGTCACTTGAGCTAGCTTAAGTTGCTTAAGCAACTAGTATTCAACCAATAGAGGAAAATTTATCACTTAAGCAACTTGACTTTGTCACTTTAAGTCCTACTAGTTATTGAAGAAAGATAATCAACACTCATCCTCAATCAAGCATTACTTTGTTGCTTGAGCAATGTGACTTGTTGCACACTTCATCAAGTTTTTTTAAAACTATGACTTTCTATCACTTGAATAATCGTTTGTCGCTTGCACAACGAGAGCTATAAAGGAGAAATAATTGCCTTAACATATCTCCCTCAAGTCATAAGTCATAATGACATGCATTCTTTTTCTTTTTGGTATTTTAATAATTTATTGACTCAACCATTCCCAAAATAGAGGGTTGATATCTGAGAAAAAAATGTTTGGCCAATCCCACGAAAAAGACGATATAAGCTAATTGAAAATATAAAAAGCAAATAATTATATATTTTTTTCACTCTTTATTATTTTTTTAAACCTTTTTTTAATTATTTTCTTATTTTTTTTTACATTTTTATTATTATTTAAAGGGTGTCAAGCAACAAAAATGAAGAAAAATATATTTGTTTATATATATATATATATATATATAATAATAGTAATAAAAGAAATTAACACTAACAAAAATTAGGAATGAATGAATCAAAAGATAAATAACATTTTACATGTGAGGAATGAAAAAACATATATTCTTGTAGCAACCCAAATGTGAATGAAGAACGCAAAAAATAATAAATTGGTAAATAATATTATCTCCCAATGCAGACTTTAGTTCTCTTCTTTCTATATGTCTCACTTTTTGGTTCCATACACTTCAACTCCGTTGTTCTCTTTCCTTCTTGAATCCAAATTCTCTACTAAGTTTTTTGGTGTTGTCCTCTGCTGAGTACTAAAAGTACAATATGTTGGTACTTGAAATAACTTTTTAATATACACTACAACAAAAATCGTCTTAGGCAACAACACAAAATTATGAGTTAAATCACAAAAATCGTGGGCTAAAGTTTAGACAACAAGTTTTTAGGCGTAGTTTAGGTGAACGTAATTGTAGGTTATAGGCCACGATTTTCAGTAAGACAACAATTTTAAAATCGTTATTTAAAATTCTCATAAAAGGCAACGATTTTGGTGTACGTGTTTTTCAAAACTTCATATTTTTAACACTGTGAGTTCTTGACATCTTCAGTCTAAAATTAAAGGGAGGGAAGAAATTCAAATTTTTGCGTTTTTGGAACTGAGTTTTGCGTTTTCAGTCAAAAAAAGAGGGATGAAATATTTTCTAATATAAAAACTTTAATTTTCAATATATTTTAGACCACATTTTTATGGATTAGCTCACATCTTTTACAAGCAAGATTTATATAAATTAAAGTTTTTATGTTGCTTAAGATAGTTTTTAAGCCAAGTCTAAAAAAGTGTTGCATTTACTATATTCAGACCACATTTTTATACTCGTGATCTCGTTTAGTGTTGTCTAAAGTCATTTTTGTTGTAGTGATATTTAAAATTTTTAGAATCAATGGTCATCAAAGTATTTTGAAGGCATAGTAGAAGGACATCATAAGAAAACTCAGCACAGAATCCAAATTCTTCCTTCTTCTCTAAGTTTTTTTTGTTTTTCTCCTTTTTTTTCCAAAGAAATTTAGAACTTTCTTTTCCTTCCATCACTTCAGATTCATACACGGTAATACAATTGTAATCTTAACCTTGATTACAAATGAACAATATAAGGAAGAATTAGTCATAATGACAACATATTACGATCAAATTACAATCCAGTATTCAAGATATTGATTATAATTATTATAAAAGTATTATTTTTAATTATTAAAATCATATATTTCTCTAACTGAAAAATTCTAATGAGACACGTCATATAAATTGAATCATAGCATAATATTTTAATTATTATGAAGAATAATGTTTCTAATAATTAAACTTATATCTCCTCGAAAATCGGATATTTTAAAATATCATTTGGTCTTTGTGAGGAGTAAATAACAAGACCGAAGATATGAATAAAATTTTGAAATCATTAGAAATGGTCTGATAATTAAAGTAACTTAATTTTTTTTTCTGCTAAAATTAAAATTTGAAAATATAAAGAAAGAATATTTCACCTTTTTCTTACTACCTACCATTAACTAAAAACTTTTTTTTAAAACCAAACGTATTTATAGGGCAAATTTGGATGTTGATACTCAATCTATGTTAAATTTGTTGTCATGTCAAATCTAATTTAATCATATATTATAATATTCTCATATAGCTATTTATATGATCAAACCAAGTATCATCTGATTATAAAGCTGATGATATGAATTGAAACTAGGACAATCCCATCACACAAAATAATGTAAAAAAAGGAAAAAAAAAAAGTGGAAAAGGTTCTGGAATTATCGAAGTGGGAAACACCAATTAATTAGCAGGGAAACAGTCCAATGTCAACCAACAAGGTCACTTCTTAGAAGAAAAGTGAAAGGCAACCTCAAATTTTGTTAAAACATCTAAACATAGCAATTCCCATAATAGATATCAATACTAAGGTGTTGGTTGTCACAATGTATGCTACTGAAAAGCATCTGATTACAATTAGTAAAAAGATAGGTAGGGAAGTGAGAATCCATTTTTTGTGGCTTCTGGAGAAGAAGAATAACATAATTCTTTACTTGAGAATATAATATAAGGGCTTTAATCTAAATTAAGATTCTCATATTCTCATTCTCAAGAATCTTTGAACTTTCCTTTTCCCTTCTTTATTTTTTTTTCTCTCCCTTTTCCCCTCTGGGAATAGCATTCCGTGGTCATTTCTCGCTTTTCATTTCAACCAATGCCATCATGTGTGCTCAACCAAACCACTCTCAAGAAATGGTTTTGGTTTGCTCATGATTGACCATTTATTAGTCCACAACTTCATTCTCACCGTGTCTGTCCTATGCCTGTCAGAGAGGTCAATACCGTAGATTGACGTTATTTCTAGTCGATATGAAATTTTCAACGCATATTTCTTACATTTAAATATATACATCTCAAACACGTAACTAGATATTAATGAGTGATTCTATAGTAATTCAATAGTGAATGGAACAATAGATCAAACAAATAACAGATTTAACAGATTTTGGTAAGATAACTTTAACATGTAAAAACATAATGGAAATGTATATAAACCAAGAATAAAAGTTAATGTCCCATGTCACAGGTTGGGCATCTCCATATTGCAAGATAAAGCCAATGGGATACTACTAGAAAGAGATAAGTACTCCTCGGTTCTGTACAAGCACATACTCTTTAAAGATTCGAAAGACTTGAAAGTAGCAAGGACAGTTTGGCAGCACCAAGTAAAGATGAATATCATTATGGGAAAAACAGTTCCACACAAGAATGAGCATGGTATCAAAGCTGCAAAAACAAAGTTATGCCATAAATGGATTTGGTTTTGAAGGCTTTGCTGCTTTCTGTGATTATATAAACACAAACTCAAACAGTCAAAGAAAGTGGTACCAACAAATTATACATGGTTAAATCTCATTGCATAAAGAAAAACCAGTCATCATTGACTCCTACGTACAGAACCTCTAATTGCATGGTCAACAATGATATAAAACTAATCAAGCTATATGCAGAACTATATACTAATTGGTAGATAGAAGCAACACTAAAAAAAGATGAACGTAAAGGTTAGTTTCCTTTATTCTCTGCCAATAACATCTTCATTTTGAATTTTTCTATGCTTATGTTCTTTTCACTGTCACCTGAGAGTATAATGTTAAACATCTCCGTATTTTTGCAATGGGATACATTCTAGACTAAGATAAAGTAGACCGTGAAGACTTGTTAATTATGAGTGTTTTTTTTTTTTTTTTTTTTTTTTTATTTCTGATGAGTTTTTAAGTCTTGTTTTGGTGCTCAAGAACAACTTCAAATAAATAATGCTCTTGCCAAGTGGTTATAGGAAGTCCATCTAAGGAGCAAATTCGATATCAAGATTGGAAAAAGTACCAAATCAATCCTCTTGCTCATATTATTCCAATCCACATGCAAGAAAACTACTTAGGAACTCAGCTTTAACTTTGTCTAAAGTCTCTCGGGATTCTCCTGGCAGCATTAAATATTCTCAAAAATCAGAATCAAGAACAAGAACAAGGAGAAGTGATATCAAGATACTGTTCAAGGAATCTTTGCGGTTTAGCCTATTTATTTCATTGTTTCTATAAGTTCTCCATAAAATGTCCATCTTACATGCAACACCTGATAAATGGATATCACCAAATCATATAAGGTCTGCAAATTATTGGAAGTTCTAAATCGAATAGAAATAAAACTAATTTATAGGTGCAAGCTTCATTTTATAAGACGGTTTTATAAGAGTGTATTAGGTTTAATTCCACTTCTTAACATAATATCAAAATTATGTGTTAGAATTTATCGAAGTGAAATTTGTTGTTGAGGGGTGTGTCTACTCTCACATTTGTGTTACGTACAGCTGGCTGTTTCTTGTATTTATATACATATATTATGCTGTAATTTGTTGTGTATTAGCTGTTAATAATATAATTGTTATTGGTGGATTTTTAATGAGAGTACTACACCACTTACCCTTAGAGCACAGTGTGCAACACTAAGCTTAGTTGTTTCTTTTCCAATTGAATAATGGAGATTTGCATGCACTTGACACATGCATTGCCTGAGGAAAGCGTGGCTTTAATTAAAACTGAATCGGATTCTAATACATTTTGTAATGATTTTGGTAGTGGGTTAACATGGTATATGCCATTTAATGAAAGGAAAGTTCTCCATGGATAAGAACAAGTTTATAGAGGAAAAAAGTTAAAAGTGGGTGTGGTAACATAAGGAATGACAAATGTACCTATTCTTACACAAGAATCAGCTACATTAACCATGGTACAAGTCAAGGGCAAGGGAAGTGGTCCTATGCAGTAGTACTGTGTTTAACCAAATGCAAGTATAAAAGCAAGTACAATTCTTCTATCTTTCCCTTTTTATCAGGTCCCTCCTACTTAGGATTCCAGAGGATGGGGCCAGAGGTTTTGTGCCAAAGAAAGAATGAAAAGTTCAGGGTCCATCTTCCTTATATTTTAAACGGTGCAGGCTGAATAAGTACCAAACTTATTGAAGGAGACAAAACAGAACGTATTCTTATTCTATTCCTTACCTCCAAACAGTTCCATGAGAAACAAGCATCTTCCACAATTATTTTTAACCTTCCTTTGCATGCTATGGTGCTCTAGTCAATGGAATCCTTCAACTGCAGTTAAGGCCTTCCTTCGTGTCTTTGTCTCAAAACTTTGCCAAAGATAAACCTTGCCCAACCTCATATATCATGCTACTAAAGAACTATGTATGTACATTAAGAAAGGACTTGTAAAATGGCAGCAAGATCAAGGTTTGGAACAACAAATTTAGGCTTCTAAGTTCTCAGAATCTTCCTCTAAAACAAAAATAATGGCTGTTCCAAGTCCAGAGGGATATCAGATTCTCCAGAACCAAGTCAGAAGAAAAAGGAAATACTCCTTCAAATGTGAGCATACGATTCCCACTTTTTACCTGGCAAACGAATAAAAATGCATATTGGGTTAAAATTTGAAGGATCAGTTCTGGAACCTAATGCAGTTTACAAATTGATATTTGCAGATAACTTTTTTTACATATCTAAATATTAAAAATGTTTTTGAATTATATGCAATTCCTGCATAATGTGTGTGGAAAAAAGGTTGTGCATGAAAAAAAAAATAGACTATTTCCGAAGCTTTATTGCTGAGGAACTCAAATGGAAAGCAATATCTGAGAATGGAAAATGGAACTAGAAAATGGGGTCCATTGGTGAACAAAAGTAGGAAAGAATAATATCTAATTTTCAGGTCACCGCACAAGGATTAAGTTGGGTTTTCTATTGGTTCTATCCAAGATTCCATTGGATTACCAGCTCCCTCCAGCTCTCTTATAAATACCAGTTTCAGCATGCTTTCCACTGAAGAGAAGTGTGATAGGAAAAACAAGACAAGCACATCAAGCATTCAGAAAGTATCTTATTTGTTAGTACCAGGGCTTGTAACAATTAATCTTGAAACTAAAGCTTCTTCTAGTTTCATCTTCCATAGGTTGAAAGTGATCAAGAGAATACACAAGTCATCAAGGTAACTACATAACTGGTGTTCAGCTCTAGAAACTAAGTTGTTAGTTTTTATGTTACAGGGTGCTTATAAGTGGCTTTTGTAGGTGGAATGTACCCTCATCACCAACACCAAGGAAAAAACATTCATTCTTCTTCCAGAATGCCAATCCCTTCTGAGAGGCACATGTTCCTTCAAACAGGAAATGGGTCTGGAGATTCTGGACTTGTGCTTTCAACTGATGCTAAACCAAGATTAAAATGGACAGCAGATCTTCATGCCAGATTTATAGAAGCAGTCAATCAGTTAGGAGGAGCTGACAGTGAGTACACAAGTCACCTTGTGGATCATCAAATCTTGAGGATCATAGAATTTTAGTTCACTGATGCAATTACAATATTTCTATTGCAGAAGCAACTCCAAAAACAGTAATGAAACTCATGGGAATTCCAGGGCTTACCTTATACCATTTAAAGAGCCATCTTCAGGTGCGTGCATCGTTACATCAGTACTTGCAAACCATTTTGAATTTTGCATTCAAAAAGCTACAAACCAAGAATTCATTTTTCCTTCTTAAACTTGTCTGGTGCAATTACTGATATTTCCTTTTTGTCATCAGAAGTATAGATTGAGCAAGAATCTGCATGGACAAAGCAACAACGTGACACACAAAATGAGTAAGATACCAATCTCTTTCATTTTCTGATCTACTAATGAGCCATAGAGCTCTTATTGATGGTTAAAATTACCTTAACAGCAACAAGTGCAACAACTGGGGAGAGACTTTCTGAAACCAGTGGGACTCACATGAACAAATTAAGCCTTGGACCGCAGGCTAACAAGTAAGAAAACTAAACATTTTTCACATGCTTCATGTAATCTTGTTTAACATGACATGGACATTCAGTTGCTTAAATATTTTGTAGTAGTGATGCTAATTTTCAGTGCCTTTTTTATCCAGAGATCTGCATATAAGCGAGGCACTGCAGATGCAGATTGAGGTGCAGAGAAGACTCAATGAACAACTTGAGGTGAAATCTAAGTGGCAACTTACTAAGCTTGCATTTTCCATTCCATATTCATATAAATAAATTAGTCTATGCACTAATGTTTAAAGTGTTTTAATTTGTCATCCAAATATAAACTATTGTATATCCTAAATTTATTAACTTTTACAATAACTACCTTAAAAATCTTATCAGGTACAAAGACACTTGCAGCTTAGGATTGAGGCACAAGGAAAATACCTTCAGTCTGTGTTGGAGAAAGCACAAGAGACTCTTGGGAGACAAAATTTGGGAATAGTGGGACTTGAAACTGCAAAAGTTCAACTGTCAGAGCTGGTGTCAAAAGTGTCATCTCAGTGCCTTAACTCAGCATTCTCAGAGCTGAAGGAATTGCAAGGATTTTGCCCTCAGCAAACACACACCAACCAGCCAAACGATTGCTCAGTGGACAGTTGCCTCACATCCTGTGACAGATCACAGAAGGAGCAAGAGATTCAAAATGGCTTCAGACACTTCAGCAGCCATGTGTTCATGGAACAAAGGGAAGCCACAGAAGCTCCCAACAACCTTAGGAACCGTGAACTCAATTGGTGTGATGATGGGAAAAAGAACACCTTCCTTGCCCCATTGAGCAGGAATGAAGAAAGAAGAAACTTTGCCGCTGAAACCGGTCCTGGCAACTTATCCATGTCCATTGGACTTGAAAGAGAAACAGAAAACAGAAGCAGCATGTATCCTGAAAACCTAATCACAGAAAACCAATCAGAAGGTGAGTTCCAGCACCGGAACAGAATCAAGACAGAAACAATGAAACCAGTAGATGAAAAAGTTTCTCAAGATTATAGGATGCCAGCTTCTTACTTTGTAGCAGCAAGATTGGACCTAAACAACCACGGAGACAATGAAGCTGCAACCACTTGTAAACAACTGGACTTGAATAGATTCAGTTGGAGCTGAAAAGATAGAAGAAAAAAAAAATACAGTTATGCTTCTTCAAGATTTGATCAGCGTAAAAGAAGAACAGTAGGAACAATGTTGTTAATTGTTACTACTATACAATATCAGCTGCTCTTTCCTTCACCATAGATAAGTAATTTTTAGCGAAATGAAATAAGAACAAGACCAGTGATCAAATTTGTAAACAATCATTAGGAAGGTAATAGTTCCAGCAACATTCGGTTTTGTTCTGCTTTATTCACAATTCAACAGCATTCAAAGAAGTTAGTAACATGCATTATTCTCGAAAATAGCGTTAATCTCAGATGCATGCATATAGATCTTAGGTTATTTTAAATTCTGAACTGTTCAACATGAAAAAATCAAGATCTAACCCTGAACCGCATTAATATTTCGAGAACCTCTCTGTTGCGGCGTAACACAAAAATAAACTTTTAACATTCTTACATTTTGCCAAATATATTAAAAAACTTATGAATTATTCAAAATAATTTTAGAATGGTAATTTCACATGATCCAAAATTAATTTTTAACTATTCCTGGTATCTCAAAATTTTCCTTAGTAATATTTTTTTATCACAATTTCTTTGTTTTTGTTGAAGCGCACTTAGTGAGCTGAAGGAAAAAATGGAAGAGAAGACGTGAATGCAGTGAAGGCAACTTCTTCAGTAGCTCCATAATTTCAACCTGTCTCACAATTTTTTTCTCTTACGAAGTGTGGAATGTAAAATTTATATTTTAGATTGTATTTTGAACATATTTTTCATTTTTATTTTGAAATATATAATTTAAAATATAAATTTTTATATTTTAAAATATACGATCTCTAAAATAGATAGTATATTTTAAAATGCATTTATATTTTAAATTATACAAGAATGTGTTTTTTATTTTATGTTTCAAAATGTGTAATTTAAAGTATATTTTTTATTTTATACATTTCATTTCAAATAAAAATATATGTATTTGGAATGATTAAATATGTTTTTGTTTCCTTAACTTTTAGTAAAAATTGGAAATAGTTTCTCTTCGAAACTTTAGACCAATTTAATCTCGCATATTTAGAAATGTATGAATTTAATCCTTTTAATCAAATTTTGTTAAGTTTATTTGATGTTTCAAATACATTTCATGATAATATTTGAGTTGCTTGTACTTTGACACATTTTAACTTTAATATTAAGTCAAATATTATTATAAAATACGTTTGAAACTTTAAAAAAATTTAATAAAATTTGAATAAAAGGAATAACTCCACCATATTTAAGAGTTGGAGATTAAATTGGACTAAAATTTTGAATAGAGACTAATTTTAATTTTCAGTGAAAAGTTAAGGGGACTAAAACCATATTTTGAATTATGTACTGAAATAAAAAAAAAATGAAAATACAGATTGAAATTATAAAAATGCAGGAAGAAGCTGCATGTAGTGAAAGGTGTAGAAAAGAGCTGAAATAATTGACTCATTCAACCGATAGGCCCAAACCCACAAGTTTCAAGTGTTTGGGGTCAAATAATGTTTTTTTCATATCTTATGGTCAGAAGTATTTGTTTGCAGTGAATGCTATGCTATTATTATTATTATTATTATTATTATTGAAAAAAAAAATCCATACACATGAAACTCGATTACATTTAATTGAGGACATACCTAGAATATTGGCACGTTAATTAGGTGTTAACAATATTGACAATAACTTCGCCCTCCGATCATTTTGGTCCTTAAGATATAAATTGATTATATATATATATATATATATATATATATATATATATATATATATATATATATATATATATATATA
>Ga0214545_1005781_pt1 | contig 22048 bp, 13 predicted proteins | sample CNSS4metaG_FD_160064 | JGI IMG/M metagenome (GOLD analysis project Ga0214545, IMG submission 160064) | Root nodule microbial communities from cowpea collected in UCLA plant growth center, Los Angeles, California, USA - CNSS4 | ecosystem: Host-associated > Plants > Roots > Nodule | place: USA...
TTGTTTTAGCGAAATAAAAGAGTTCTTGAAATGAAATAAAAATTAATAATAATAAGTAAAGATTTTTTTTATATTACCAAGTAAATGAAATGTTTATGCTATTAAACACTTAAATTAAGAGTATTAATATACAATAAATAAAAATATTAAAAAATAATAGAAATATTCAAATGTTAGACATAATTTTTTTAATTGACATACATCATTTTAACATAATTACATAAAAATTATGATAAGATAAAAAATATATTAGAGATGCGAATGAGTTTCATGACAAACCAAATATTTAGAAGAAATAAAAAATAAAAAGAATATATATGGTTACTTAATTAATTGTGAATATTTTAATAATTTAAACGAGGATGGAAATATGACGGAGATATATTCATCCCCATCTCCATCTCCATACCCAATTGAAAAAATCGGGGATTTCCCATATCCATATCCATACCCGGTCAATGCAGGGATTTCCCGTCAAAACGGGAACGGGTTCGGACAATACCCACGAGGACGAGTTTATTTGCCATCCCTACACCTAAGCCAATTATAACCACGACCAATAGGACCTAAGCCAACTATCAACCACGACCAATAGGTACTGACCACCACCAAGCACTACCGACCTCCACCGAGACACACACCTCAACCTTCCCAACAAACCAAAACAATCCAACAAACATTGCATTTTTATTAATTTCAGTGAAGGTATAATTTGTATTTAAAAAATATGAAGGGTGCAAGAAGAAAACATGGGGTGCAGGAAGCAATGGCCCTAAAAAAGATAGAAGGATTGAAGTAAGAGAACCAAGCCTTTTCACCTCCTTCGCTGTCTCCGGTTCGATTGGAAGAGATGACGAAGGGTTTGATGGGTGGCTATGGCGTTGCCCTCATTGTGGTGGTGTCGGCATTGAGTTTACGTGCGTCATCGGAACAACTCAGTTCGAGAGAATGCGAGAATCTTGGTTTCACTGGACTCGCCTTGTGCTCTGACTGTAACACTCTCTCCCAGTACGTCAAAGACGAAGGTCAATACATTTCCGATCTCTCTCTCTCTCAATCAATCACTTATTGTTCAAATTCAATTTTTCTTTGTTTTATATATTCCAATTTCACTGTTATTATGTTGCTCGGTGAGGCGCGATTAGAGTTGCAGTAGGTTAGCTAGGGTTCTGTCAGAGTTAGCACAAGAATTGTTCTAAGCTTATAATTCGCTTGCAGAGTTGGTATCGGATTGTCTCAAGTGTTGCACGGAAGACTCCGATGATGCCACTACCAAGGTATGATTCGTTTTGGTTGGGCTACGTGATCGCTTGCTTTGTATCTCGGCAATAATTTACCAGTTTTTCTTGTGATTGAAATGGATTTTTAGACCTAATATAACCTGGTTGCAAATGATACAAATATGCAGCTTCTCATTACTAAATCGATCTTCTAAAGAAATTTGTGTCTGTTGAGGTTAAGAGAAAATGGAAAGATTAAGGACCTGTATGGTGTGAATAAAAATGTTTTCTGTTTTCATTCTTATTTTTGCTTTACAATGAAGTCACCTTTTACTCACTTTATTTTCTTCTCTAAATGTTTTTATGGGAAGTACTGAATATAGCAAAATGATTTTTAACCGATTGTTTGAACATAAGAAACAAAGACATAATAGTGAAACTTTTTTATGATTATTAATGAGGGGAAATAAAAACAAGAAATAATTTTTTTTCAAACAGACATGCCCTTGCCTGGTGTTTGATTTATTTTATGTTTTCATTTGTAATTGATAAGTTTTACTGATGATTACAAAATGGTCAGAATAGTGAAAACATCTGAACGTTGCGTTTGTCATTTCCTTCACAACATCTAGAAAACATGTAACAAACGTGAGAATAAAGTGGCATTATATGGGGTTTTATATTTGCAAAAATAAAAACCATGATGCTTCATGAGCTTGACTTTGCAGTAGCTCCAATTATTTTGTGATTTCAACATTCCCACAATTTTCCCCTTCCCCAACACACAACAAAAAGGTGAAAGGTAGATATTGTCATTAATTGTTTAAACTTTTAGATTACGTACTCTGGAGCTTTGCTGGAGGTCTGCATGAGAAAACTTGTTTTCTACCCTGAAGTTGTTGGCTTTATTGAAGAGGAAAAAGATAAATTTCCATCAGTAAAAGTTCAATACGTTTTTAACTCTCCACCAAAGCTGATTATGTTGGATGAAGAGGGTCAACAAAAGGAAACAATCAGGTGAGATTTCATTTATTATCTGCATATTAGTACCTTGCTAGCTTCTTGTTATCAGAGTTTATCATTGGTTTTATTTTCTAATTTATAGTAGGGCCTTGATTACAATGTTGATTTGTTTAAAAGATGCTTAGTGGTTGTTATTCAAAGGATAATACAGCAACCAAGTTCTTTCCCTCTATCAAGTCAGCTGCATAGACCAAACAATGTCATAATGTTGCATTGTGAATCTTATTTATGAAAAAACCATTGATTTCTAAATTATTCTTTAATGGTTTTCTCTATAATGTTTCTTTGAACCTCCAATACCTCTGGCAATAGTATTTACTATAAAGAATCCAACTAACAGCATATTTCTATCAGAAACACGAAAAGACATAATTTTGATTCACATTGTAGAATTTTTACGAATGTTTAAATTTAAGTTGACTATAAATAGTCATTTCATTTGCAACATTTTCTTACAAGGTTTTCTGGGTTTACGTTAGACAATAGTCATTATGCACTTGATGAATAGCACTAAGCTTGTGGAGATGCGTGTATCATAGTTGTAAGGGATTGATTTCTCCATTTATATGAAAGAATCTAGTAATTACTATGTGACTTGTCTACCAAAAGGAATAATTTATTTTTGTTGATGGCTATGTGGATTCCAATAAAACTGCAGCCATAACCAAGAATAACCACAATGAATTTGAAATCTTTCTTGAATGTGATTCAAAAGCTATTACGTAGCCGGATTCTCGTTACAAAGAAGCGATGTTGAAAATTATATTCTCTAGGAGTAGAAATAATCCTTTTCTTTTGTCATTTAAATGAGAATGAGGTTTAGCTTGTTTTTTATTGTCTTTTATTTTTGTCTGTTACAGGATTGATAATTGGAAGCGTGAGCATATACTGCAGTTCCTGCGAGAGAAGGTGAAGCGTCTGGCTTCTAATTGAGAATCTTTAATCAATTGTTTGGCATGTCCTAGAGTTATTCCCATTTACAGAAAAAAAAAAAAAAAGTGGGGAGTATATACAGTGCCTTTGAGAACTACCCTGTTTACAAGTGACCTGAATAACATAAAAATTTTCATTAGTTGGCCAGTTAAGATAATTCTGGATTTTGTGACAAGTGATTTCAGTACGACGATATCCTTTTTGGAGATTTTGTGGCAGCTGTAAAAATGAAATATCAACTGCAGTCTTCTATCATTTCTCTGGGACAAGACAAACACGTTTCTGTTATAATGCGTGAATAGATAATGTAATTCATTTTTAAAAAAGTATATGTATGAACTGTCATGTAACTTTACTCAATTGTTTTAGTGAGCCTCTAATTCATGTTTTTTGGGAAATAGGTGTACACTTTTGAACTAATTGTGGTTTGTTATTTGTAGCGTTTGCATGTGGATTGGGAAATTAGTGTAATTCATGTTGGGGCATTATATAATAGAGGTAATAACGTAAATGAGGAATTATTCTTTTGCTTGTTACCAAATGAAAGATTCTTCAACTGATTAACACTAAACTAGATAGAAGCAAATTTAATATAGATAGGGCACTGAAGGGTATACCTTGGGGCTTATTAGGTTTTATTTTATTATTATAAAGTGCAACCCTGGATGTTATTAGTTGGAGTTTCCCTCATGAGGAGGATGTTGATTGATTTTGTTTAAAAGCAACACCACTTCATTTAGAAAGAACGGTGAAAGGCGAATCTATAACTGCAGAGACGTGGACAGAGGGAAATTGTGGGGAGCAATTCCAAGTAGGTTGATTTTGTGTGGTCCGAAAGTGAGCATATGTAGCATTAGCATGAGAGAGTGAAGTGGGGAATGAAAAGTGTAATGTCCTTTTCTTTCTTTGGGGCTCTGACATTCTCTGTATTGCCTTTCTTTGTAAATTCTGTTTCATTATGTTTGAATATTCATTGCTTTCAACAAACGGTGTTGGTGGATAAACAGAGAAAATTTCGATAATTACTGGTTCTCTGTCCCGTTACGAGACTTTGGAAATTGCGGTTGATACCTTGCTGAAGCAGAGCAGTGGTAATGGAGTGAATTTGTATCGAAATGCAAGGTAACTAACTCGGGTGGGGGTATGTCATCTCATCCATCCTTTCAGATGCGAAATGTAAAAGTCGATTTTTCTCACTTCGACGAATGTAAAGTTCTCCATGGATCTTCCAGGCAAAGCATTTTGTCCATTATCATAATACTCTGGATGCTCAACGTCGTATGATTGCAACAATTCACATGGATAAAGGGGTAGTCCCCTGGTTTCCAAAAATGAGCAATAGATCTACTCCATTTCAGTCTTGGATTGACTTTACTCATGCCTTATATTAGAACAATGGCCCAAACCTGTATAACCCAGTTCTCAACCCATTCTAATTCTTGTAAATATCTATTTATGTAAACATTTTCTATTATGATATCGAGTACATTCCACGACAATATGAGTTGTAATTTGTTAGGCAAAACGTGTATATAACAATGAATTTTTATTTGAAATCAATCCATAAAATCATTCTCAAATCATTACCTCGGTGTCTAGAATATCTTATTTCTTGTCTATTTTATGATTGTTTTTATCAAGTGTGACCAAATAGTCTTTGAGGTAGTTGACCCATGTTATTGACGTGTGATCAAACTCCAAATCATCACGAGGGAGAAGTTTACCTGCAAGAACTCTCCAATACTCAAACCAGTAAAAAAGTACTTTAGTGAGTATTTATGTGTAAAAACAATTATGAGATGGATTGTACTTCCTATGATGACATATTTATAACATTTTAAGGCCTAGAGATATCTATTGTATATTAACGAATAAATATTATCAATAGATTTAACTTTTATCATATATCATATAATATCATATATCTCATAAATATTATCATTCCCTTATTTCGAGTAGTTAATATATCATATGGATCTCATACTCTAATCCTTAATTTATTGGGCCTATTAGGACATTTTAATATTTACAATTATAGTGTAATTATAGGTCAACACCTCCCATGTCTTCAACACCGCCCTCCAGTCCAAAGAAACACAGTCCTTTTGTTTCTAGTTCCAATGACCCAATGCTCAACCCATCAAGTCCTTATTTCATCCATAATAGTGATGTGCTTTCCTCTGTGTCTATTACTCCTGTTCTTGATGGAACCAATTATTAGTCTTGGTCTCGTGCTTTCCATATGGGCTTCATCTCCTAAAACAAAATGACATACATTCTTGGCACAATCATGGTCCCTTTAGTCAAAGAACCTCTTTACTCTACATGGGAGAGATCGAACACTCTCATCATATCCTAGTTTTTGAATTTGTTTTTTCCCCTTTATTGCCCAAAATGTCGTATTCCTTGAAAGAAACTAGATAATTGTTGTCCTTTTGTTACCTATTCTTGTGAGGCTAAGAAATACCATCGACATAATTTTGTCATTAGATTCTTGAAGAGATTAAATGGACATATTTCTGTTGTGCATTCCAAAATCTTGCTTATGGATTCACTTTCAAGAGTCGATCGATTTTCTTTCTACAGTGGTTCAACAAAAACATCACCTTAGTGTCATTCCTACTTTCTCTACTAAACCCAATAGCTTTGTCAACGCTTCCAACACCTTTGGTGAAGGTCACGATGTCTTTGGTTTGTCGCCCAACAACAAAAGCGCTTATTGCCACTAGACCAGATACATCATTGATATTTGGTGGGGGAAACATGACTATCGACCAAGTCACCCTCGCTACCCTGGCCGCGTATGGTTCAACAACTGTCACTCTTATTCTTCTACCAACAACATTGCTCCAATCGACCCAATGATGAACCAACTGCTTCTTCAAGCCTTATTACTTTGACCCAAACCCAATACTAATATCTAATGGCCTTGATTCAATGGCCCAACTCTCCTTCTGATGCTACGAGGAACAACCTTGTTCAAGCCAAAAGTGTCAATCTCACTCATGTTTGTTTTAATCAAATAAATGGTTATGACTCTAATGTTATATGCTTTATTTTGTGAAACACAATTCACACACAATACTTCTTCCACAACTTGTAAACATAGTGTGTCGTGGATCATAGATTCAGGAGCTAGAAATCTCAATGCATCCTCTTTAAAGGGTTTTTTTCAAGCTATTCTAAAATAAATATTATTCAAATTAATTTGCCAAATAAATCTATTGCCATTGCTTATATTTCTGAAACAATTATTTTTCTTCAAACTTCATTTTTCACGATGTCCTCTTTATTCCCGAATTTCATTCCATATCTTGTCTATGTCTAGGTTGGTTAAGACTTATAAATTTACTCTTATCTTTGGTGATTTCTTTTGCACTGTACAAGACAACCATTCGTTGTAGATGGTTTGGATAATCTAGAGCAAGGTCTTCACCATCTATATATCAAAAAAGAAACCAAGGTCCCTCAACCAAACAAAATATCATTAACAACAACATTATTCACACCATCTTCTCTTCTAAACTTTGTCATTTAAGATTAGGACACCTTTCAGAAACTATTTAAATATGGTATGTGAACAATTTCCTTTTATTCCAAGTCAATTTAATAAGAATTATGACATTTTTCATTTTGATAACAAAGAAAACTATTACAATCTTAGTACTAGTAAAAGCTTAAAGATTTTTTATTTAGTCCATATGGACATTTAAGGTCCTTTGTTCGAAGTTTCCATTCACAAGGAAAAATATTTTTGATCATTGTCGAGGATTTTAGCACATATACTTTGGTTGTATTACTAAAGTAAAAACTTGAAGTTAAAAAGCATGTATGAAATTTTATTTCTCTAATATAATATCAATTTGATTCCAAAATAAAGTGTATTTGTTTAGATAATGGACCCAAGTTTTTTCTTAAAGATTTATTTATCATAAAGGGTATCATTCATCACACTACCCCTCAACAAAATGGGTGTGTGGAAAGATAATCTCAACACATTATTAACGTTTCACGTGCTCGTGTGTTTCAATCTCAATTACCTAAATATTTGCGGTCCTATTCCATGAAACATTCACTTTTCCTTATTATCAGAATACCTTCTCTAGTCACAAATAAACAAATACCTTATGAGCTTTTGTATAATCATAAACTAGATATTCCAATGCTTAAAGTATTTGGGTCTTCATGTTATTCTTCAACCAATGGACCTCATAAAAAATTTGACCCAAGATCTAGAGAAGGTATTTTTCTTAGATTCCAAATTAGAACAAAATGGTACGTCACTTTAAATTTCTAATCAAAAGAATTTTTTTCTCAAGAAGTGTCGCATTTTATGAATCAATATTCATTTTGTTCAAAATAATTGGGTTACCTTGAAGGCCCAACATGATCTTCTACTTATGCCAATTAATGCCCAAAACCTTCATGAGGAAAGCCTAATACAAATTTCCATTCCGGATTTAACTCCTACTTACAACATCCAACAACCCAATTTTATCCCATTTCCAAATCGACATTTACCATCTTTTTCACTTTAGTTGCAATCACAAATTCCCTCAATATCTCCACAATCAAGTTCTCATCAATCTACGATACTTGATTCTCATTTCCACCCTTGACACTCATTTGCACCATAGCCTCACTATTATCTTTGTCCTAAGACATTATTCTCGACCTACCAAACCCAATGTTCACCTTGTAGACCATATCTGTAGTGTCGAGATGAAGCCAAATCAATCATCATCTAAATAAATGTTTGCATCCTCTCCAATTTGTTCTATCTTATTCTAACATCTATGAGTCTGAGCATCATTATATAACGAATCTATCCTCTGAGGTTGAACCTTGAAGTTATCATGAAGTGGTTTTGATTCCTTTTGGTTTGAAGTTATGAAAGATGAAATTAAGGCTTTAAAACTTAACAACACCTGCTAAATTGTTGATACCCTAGTTGGTGTCAAATCCATAGGATGCAAATAGATCTACAAAATTAAGAGAAAATCGGATGGAAGCGTGGAACGATACAAAGCGTGATTGGTTGTAGAGGGTTTGTTCAAGTGGAAAGAATTGATATCTTTAAAACATTCTCTCTCGTGTTAAAAAGGGCAACTATTTGTGTCATCCTCACTCTTACTCTTGGAAATAAATGGAAACTTCAACAACTCAACATGTGTAACACCCCGTTAGGATATTACGAATATTAATAAAATAAAGAAAAAAAATTAATTGCACTGCATTTAATATTACATCATTTCCTAAAAACACGGGAAATTAAATCTTTTTATTAATTCTAAATATAACCAAAGTTCATAAACCATAAAAACTATAAATAATTAAAAAGCCTCTCATTAGAGTTTACAAAATATTTCAAAGTCGAATAATATAAAACTCCCAGGCTTTTCCCCCATTCAGGGACTAAGCCTCACCAGCTCCACCTGCAACATCATCTGCTCACGTGTACCGCGTAACGATCATCGCCAAACACAAACAGATAGGGTAAGCTAAAAGATAAAACATAAAAGTACACCAAACACACATATAAATGTATAAACAAATAAATACACCAATAACACAAACTCTTCTCTTATCCCGTATGGCCACAACCATATATGATATCATTTCATTTCCCAAAGAACTTTCCCCTTTCTATCACATGGCCACAACCATGCATATCGATGCACCTCGCGGAAGACTCGTTACCTTCCTTCCATATGGCCACAACCATGTATATCAATGTACATCAAGGAGACTTGTTCCAACTCTTCCACATGGCCACAACCATGCTAGCAGTGTTCTACATCTTCTATTAAGTATCTCAAGGCGTCTTGCTGCCACACCTATCGGCCACAACCGATAGAACACGTGCGGGGACTATGCTACGGATCACACACCGTAACGCTAGGTGGAGTTCCCAAATACGAACATAGTCCGTAACGTCCCATGACTACCAAACTCGTTAGTGAATCACTGAGGAGGGCAATCCATCTGGACCCATCCGTACTGGCCACAACCAGCACACTCACACCGACAACACTCACCAACCCGAGCCACAACTCAAAGGTTCCTCGTGTTCATCCGCTATCCCGAGCCACAACTCAAGGGAAGTCATTCCGGGCCACAACCCATAGAATGCCACGTGCTTAACCCCCATCCCGGGCCACAACCCAAGGATACGTTCCAGGCCACAACCCAAGGAACAATAGCAAGCCCACCATTGAGATATCTTAGAAGCCTTATAGACCACGCCTGACAATTTCCATCTCATCCGTTTAATACAGCCATAATACATGCCTTGAACGCACAACAACACCCTCGCTCACTTAGGCTAAAAGCCTTTGTTCAACCAGTCCAGCCTATCTCGCTTAAGCTAGACCCACTAGCTTGGGCGAGCCTCCAGAACCTTTGCAACCTACAAAGTCTCGCCTAAGCGAGCTCCTTCTCGCTTGGGCAAGACCCTCACTCGCCCAGAACTACTTACCTCGCCTAGGCGGCGAGTTACACAAACCACCAATCAAACCTCGATTTCTCGCTTAGGCAAGGAATTCTCGCCCGAGCGAGACAAGCATTCGCCCAAATAAACTAAGGTTTCGCGCCTGAGCGGAACATGCAAACAAGCACCCAAACTTTCGAGTTCTCGCTTGGGCGAGGGACGTTCGCCTAAGCGAGACTGCTAGTCGTCCAAAACTGTCACTCTCTGCCCGAGCGGGATGAACGAGCAGTATCAGTCCCACTTCTCTGTTAATCTCGCCTGAGCATGAATTGTAGAGTTCTACACAAAGTTACGCAGGCAACCACTGCAACAAGGTCCAAACCATACTCTAATCCATGCCAAACAATTGAACGCAGTACACCAACATGTGAACACCAATTTAGACCTCAAGTAGTTCTCAAAATCTACGTTTGAACCAAAAGTAGCATGTATGGTGCAAAAACCCCTCTTAGTCATGCAATTTGATAAAATTTCGATCATCAATATCAAAACACCCAACCCCAAATTCAGACCATACATTAGCATGAATTACTCATGGCAAACACACATCAAATCATGCATATAAAACAACAATTACAAAAATTCGGTCCAGCTCCCCTAACCTGGAATTTCCCCTTGCAAAAGTATAAGGTTACAGCTTTTCTTCTTGCCCAACACGAAAATCCCTTAGTGCTTCCACAATTTGCCCTAGGAAATCTCTCAATCCTCTCCAATTCGCTCCCCACCCAAAAGATACAAAACCAGAATTGCAGAAACCCTCTTTTCACAAAATTCTGACCTTTTATAGGTGCCTTAATAGTGGTGTTAAGTGCAAAAACGAAAATAGCCTTAATGGTATTTTAATTGCTATTCAAGGCCCATCATTTAGTTATTTTTCCAGCCCCAAGGGTTGTCTATACCCTTTCATATTCAGGCCATACTACTTTTTAGCAAAAAGAAAGCAAATTTGAGTTCACCAAGGTTCGAACCTATGACCTTACCAATGCCAAATCAAAGCGAAACCACCAAGCAAATTCATGTTTCATGCTAACTCACACAATTCAAGTATTATGTCATACAAACATGCTCCAATGTATTATTAAAACAATAATAATTAAATAACACACAAATTGCATACATAGGACTCAAACCCAAGTCCTCTCACACAATCAAAGTACTCTCAACCACTTGAGTTAGTACTTTCCACATCATACCATCAAAAATTATTGTCATAATTACACCACCTACCCGCATTTATTAATTAATTAATTATTTAATTAATTAAATTATGCGGATCTTACAACATGAGTAATGCTTTCCTCCATGGTGACTTGTTTGAATAGATTTATATGACTATTCCTCAAGGATTGCGAGGCCATGACACTCCTTAGAGTTGCAAACTCAAAAAATCTCTATACAACCCCAAACAAGCTAGACGTAAATGTTATGAAAAGCTTTATGATCTACTTATTTTATCTAGTTCAAAGCAATCACCACTAGTGGAAAATGAGTCTTTTAGGTTACATGATTTATGTCTCACTATAAAGAACTAGACATTAAAGAAGCGTGGTGACATTTTTGTAAATAAGATCAACATTTTTACATCAAATGGCCCGACATAAAAAGTCTCATTTATGTTAGGTCATATAAGGTCCAGCGTAAATTTACGCTGGGGATTATAAAGTTCGACATAAATGGGTCGTTTTACGTTTGACAATAAGGTGTCTAACGTAAATGAGTTTTTAAAATATTGCGTACAACCTTTCTTCCTCACTTTTTCTTCTCTCAAAACCTATGTTTGGAACTTCTCTCTTCTCTGGTAGCGACCATGAGTGTGGTAGAGACTTTGTTGGTGAACAAAATAACTCATTTATTTATCTTTTGTGGGTGGTTTCTTGTGGGAAGCGATTTTGTCCAATTGCATTTATGTATCGAAGTTAGTTTTCTAAATTTTTATTTTGTTCATATTCAAAGTGTGCTTGTTTTTGGAAAACTCAATAATGTCTCCTTTATTGCTAATGGGTTTTTCGAGATGGTTATGAGTGTTTCGTGGGGGTGACTTTGTGCGTCAAGTGCACCATCAAGGTATGAGTTGTATATCTTAATGGGATATGCTATATATCTCCATAGATCGCCATTGTGGGATTGTCATATGTGTTTCATGATGATTGCTTCGATTATTACTTTTTTTAAAAAAACAAAAAAAATATATATTAAGTGTTAAGTGTCTGACATAAATTTAAGTGCCCTGCATACACAAACATAAAACTGATGTAAAAAGTCCAAAATAATAGATGTTAAAGACATTTGTTATGTTAGTGTGCATGCATATCATATTTTATTCATCAAACATAATGGAGATGAATTTACAACTTCGTTAATGTATGTGGATGACATTGTCTTAATTGAGAACTCTGGTGCTGAAATACTTTATGGACTCAAAATAAATCACTCTATTGATGACATATAAGTATCTGATAACATTGTTTTTCTACCTTTTATTGGTGTTAAGTTTCATGAATAAAATCAACTTCTCCATAGTTTTTAACTTGTTTAATCCTCAAGCTTGTATTGTTCTTGTATTGTTTTGTATTTTAGTTATTTTATGTTTTTTTTAATTCTAATCTCTATTATGAGTGTGTGAAATAAGTCAATAGGAAGCAATTATGGTGGAGGAAAATAAGCTAGAACTTAAGGAAGCATGATTAGACAAGAAAGATTGACTTTTAAACAAATACCCATGTTGGGGGGCACCGGAATCGTGCCTAGCACTGCAAAAATGGAGAAATGACTCACCTATAGGTATATATTGCCTTGGACCACCCTCAGAAGGCAAAAAAAAACCATCATTGGGCGCCAGGTTGACTCGTTGGGCGAGCTTGTGGCTGCGGGACGAAAATGATAGCACAAAACTGCATTATTTGAGTCGCTAGGCGAAAATATGACTCGCCCAGCAAGTTACAAGTTAAAAAGCATCAATTTTAGGACTCGTTGGACGAGAATGAAGTCGTTGGGCGAGAATATCAACCCCAATATGCGAAATTGATTATTTAATCATGTTTCTACAAGAGTTTTATCCTCACGAATAGAAACACCTTGGGTACTTGGAAGAGGCTCTTGGAGGTTGCTAGGGGTGTTGGAAAACTCTTCCTTCTCCTTCTTGGGTCTCCTTCTTCATCCATGGAGGTTTTACCTTTTTTGGGTTAGAGAGGATGATGGACTACAAAGTTGGAGACAAAGATGCCAATGAGAGGCACAATTGGATCATGAAGCAATTGTCAAAAACCTTGGGAGAAGGATTGCTTCTACTTTATGGTTCCAATTTCTTCTTTATTCTTCAATTTTGTAAAATCCTAGGTTCTCCACCATGGAGAGCAATTTCTATTTGTTGAGATTAGATGTGAAACATTGAATTCTTGTGTAAAATTGTGTTGTTAATACATACATACATACATATATATATATATATATATATATATGTTTTTCCAATGAAGTTAGTATTTAATTTCCTTGCTTAATGCTTGATTTGTGATTCTTGAGGTGTTGGAAAATATATTTAGAATCTTAACTTGAAATTATATAGCTAATGGATGCTTGTATCTAGGAATAACACTTGGTTCATTACTAATCTTAAATTAATGCATGAGTTCATTTGTTGAGAATTCAAGGGATTGAAATTTGATGAGTTATCATATGCTCAAAGTCATTAGGGATAAGATTTGAATATATTTGTGAATTGATTTTAACATGAATATGGAATTAAGATGATTGATGATACATAAGAATGAAGTGGATAAAGTCTAGTCTCGACAAATTGTAAATACACTATGTTAAATTCTTGTTGCATACCAACCATTTTGATAAAAATACAAAAAGAGTTTCTATTATGGTTTTCGTGATCCTTGTTATTTAATTGAGTTGTGATTGCGAGATTTGTCATGTGTTGCACAAGTCCTTTGAGAGAGACGATAAAATATTTATTACTTGTTATGTTGCGAGTGGCGCACTTGCCGTATTGGTTTTGCATCGACTAACAGTATCACAACTTAAATATTATTTTGAGTTGCTAGTTGATTATGGAATGTTGGACTACGAGCATTATTAAACACTTATGATGGACAATTTATTGTAGTTACATCAAGATGATTCTAGTGATCTTCTTGGTGATCCTTTATCCTATAGACATTTTTTTCATCGTCTAATTTACCTCTCCAGAACTTGTCCTGACATTGATTTTGTAATCCAACAACTCAATCAATTTATGGCTCGTCCAACAAAGTTAATTTAGGTGATGCAAGGAAAGTCTTAAGATACTTGAAGGGTTCTCCAAGCAAAGGTGTTCAATTCAATAGGGACACTCGTATACATGGCTTCAGTGATGTAGATTGCTTGACTTGTGTTGACACTTGCATATCATTCACAATTCTTCATTAAAACTCTCTAGTGTCACGTAAAACAAACAAGCAAAATACAGTATCTCATTCGTCTGCGTCTTCGAAAGTGTAGTATTGTACTCTTGCTACAAGTACATATGAACTATAATGGCTTACATATATTATTAATAATTTAAAGGTATGTTGTTTCTTACACACAGCCATTCGAGTCAAATTCTGGCAAGGAAATCCATATCCATGTAGAGAAACAAGGAGGAGCAAATTCGGCTTGTTAAGCGTCCATTCGGGTACAGTAAAGGAATTAAAAACAAAAATTGGTCTTCTAATGGTAAAACTTCTCGATATATATATATATGCAATTAAGTACTTTACTCATACATTAACAACATATAAAGCACACAAATTTGAATTTAGAATACAAATTTTATATTATGAAATATAAAATTTGTATTTTGGATTTTTTGATTTAAATTACAAAATTGGTATTCTGATATATGTTATACAGAATATAAAATTTGTATATTGTATTTTGTATTTTAGATGATAGGTTCTGGAATATAAATTTTATATTATTAATTTGAAGATTATGATGTTTAACATTTTAAATTATATAATTTGAAATATTCTACATTACACCATCCAAAATTAAAATTGAAAGTCCAAAACTAAAAGTTAAATTTGAAATTTTTAAATTCATGGAGGTGCCTGATATGAAATTATAGCGGTAGATGAAGAATTTGGCATCTTTTGATTGATTCGCTTTAAAAGCAACACTGCTTCTCTTAAAACAACGGTAAAAGTCGAATCTGAAGCTTAAGTTTCTTATGTTACTTTCTAAAAAGACATTGCGTAACTAGCTTTTCTATTTTTACTATAAACTAAAGATACAGCCAAAATGGACGTAAAGAACAAATAACTAAAGACACTTTTGTTTTGTAACTTAATTTAACCTCTTAAATGAAAAATAAAAACTTCAACTTTATGCATAAAGAATTTGGGTTAAGAAATGGATCACATTCATTCATGAAAAAACAATTCCTCTTTTCTATTTCGATTTCAGTTCACTGTGCCCCACCATTACTTATTATATTATCAATGTTTTGACTTTCCTTTTGTATTATTTTCATTGTTTCTAGAACCCAACTAAATGCATACTTAGCTCTTGTTTACACGTTATAAACACTCTTTCTCTCCTCGTCAATGTTTTGAAGTTTTGACTTCATACTTAAATTATGGAATTAAATTAATATTTTAAATATATGAAAACCATTGTGTTGTTTTCTACATAACACTTTTTTTCACATTAATTACATATATTTACTGACTTATAATACATAATTAAGGATGTACTCGGAAGAAAAAGTAAAATAATTGCAAAATGAGAATAAAGAGAAGAGTGGTGATTTCTTGATACCAATTTTTGTTTTTATATTTATACTCTACCACCATATAAATTAGTATTTTATGATAATATAATAACTGTATAGTAAATGTTTCATAGTTGAATCCTAGAAAGACAAGGTTTTCCTTTGGGAAGTGACACGTGGAGCGTATTATGATGATAACGTGATGTTGGGGTCACCAACTAACCATGCAACAGAGTCAACAGTAGAAGGAAGATTCAGAATCTTCTTCTTTCTGCCTCTCTGCTCTTCTTCATTCTCAAAGCACTTTTCCTTTTTCCTTTTCGCTTTTTCTCACAAGGCAAATTCTGCATCTATTCGGATATTCATTCTGTATCTTTTTCCCTTTAGCTTTTTTTATTGCTTGCTTGAATTGAAAACTGAATCTGCATGATGTATTAGCTCACCACTTTCAAAGAGTTTCAATTACCTAACATGATTTTGATGTATCTATTGCCGTGTTTCCTTTCATCTCCAATGTGTTTTTCCATTTCCAAACGTTGTTTTAACAAGTCAAGGTTATAGCTTTTTGTGTCTTTCCAAACACATTCTTTTCGATTGATATGGATGGTGTGTTAATTTGTTCGTTTGTGAAGAACCAAAATACTCTTTGGGTTTATAACTTAGTGTATCGAAAATTTCACGTTAATTGCTTCTTGGAGTAATTTTTAACGTTTTCACATGCAGTTCTGCGTATCTTTGTTGATGGGACAGCATAAAGGGGGTTCAAAGATTAGTTCGGAATACCAGATAATGGTATTGTTTTTTCTAGCAACGTTTAGTCTATTATACCTCCTTTCGTTTGGAAAAATTATTAGATAATCGCGGATTATCATAGTTTCAATCAGCTGAATTGAATTTTTGAATAAAACTACACAGAAGAATTGGAACCATGGATACTGTGTAATCCTGAGACTACCTAATAATTTTTTCATGTGAAGATTTTCTCGTGTGTGTGTGTGAGAGAATATACTGTATGCTATTGACGGTAACTGAGGTTGCATTGGTTTTAAAATTCCCTTTCAAGGTAGAACTATTCGCTGCTAAGGATCTTGTTGGTACAAAATTAATAGGCAATCCAAATCCTTATGCTGTCATCACGTGCGGCAATGAAAACAGATTCAGGTTTGTTCGTCTAGTTTCACCTTTTCTTCATTTGAATTTCTCTCTCCAAGAAATGGTGGAGCCAGAGCATAAATTTGCTAGTGTCTTGGGGCGTGGTTTAGAAAACAAATGCATATTCTTTTATACTTTCAAGATTTTTCTTTTATGGGGAAGGGGATTCTTTCCGGCTGGTGTCATATATTTCAATCTTTATTTTGGGTACGTATTTGGTTTGAGCTTTTGGAACCTCGGATCCATGGAAAATGGAACCTGATCAAAGTAGCTTTAACTTGGATGCGAATCATGAATCCACGTTTTGACTTGATTCAACACCGATCCAAAGATGTACTGAGTTATTACCAGAAATACCTCTGTATTAGGCTTTTCTTTAACAAACTTCTATAGGCAAAGACACTTTCCAATTTTCATTTTTGGTTTTAACTATGTTTTCTATTTGTTTGTGCCATTGTCTTTAAGGTTTAAAGTTCTTTACTGCAATCAGCATTTAGTTTTCTTACGTTTTTTTGGCAATTAAATTTAGTTAGTTGCTAGTCTTATTTGTACTTTACATTTGCAAGTTTAGGATTATCTTTTTGAAGGAATAATATTTTGTGAAGCTTTGGAATAACTGAAAAGCACCCATATATTTGTTGTACAAGTGAATGACACTGCAAAGATTTTGTACTGTCAGAAATGACAAAACAGAATGTGCTGTCTCTCTCTGTTAGAGGCGCGGCCCACTCAAAATATCCGTTTTCCATACTTAGCTTATATCTACTTAGACAAAGGACTTTTTGCTCAACATTGTTCATAGGGCTCTCATAAGTTGATATTCTGGTGTGCTGCCACAGCTCCATAATCCGTGGTTCAAGAAATCCTTTGTGGGGGGAGGATTTCAATTTTTGTGTTCATCAACTTCCCGTCCAGGTAGCTTATTATCATCTATGTTTTCTTATATCGAGTAATTATTCCAATGTTAGGTTCAGTTCTTATATTAGCAGAGTGATGATACTGATGCTTAAGTTATTCAAACCGTTAAGCACCCAGATTTATTTTTCTATAACTTAACTTATTTCAAAGAACATGCTTAGTATTCTTCGATTGATATTTACGAAGGAGTATCAGTTTATTTTCATTCCTTATGTAAGTAAAAGCTTCTCAATTGACCTATTAAATCTGCTATCAAGATTTTCGTCAAACTGACTTCTTTCCCCGCTGCATAGCAGATCAAGGTAGCAATTTATGATTGGGAAATCTCTACAACAAGTGTCCCTCTTGGTTCAGTGACTGTTCCAGTTGAAAGTGAAGGTTCAACTCGTCCATCGTGGCATACTTTGGGAAGACCATCAGGGCAGGTAGTACCATTGTTATTGTCTTTTAGTTTTAACAGTTTTTTATGTCAGCAAAGTACTATCGTTAATATATAACTGAATGTCAGGTTACTTTTGGAATAAAAACACAAGCTTCTGGAAATGCTTCGAGGTGAGGCTTTTGGCTTTATGTTTGTTTTAAAAGATATGTATTATGTTGGTCCTAGATACTTTTGGGTGGTGTTATGATCATCATATATTGGTCTATTTCTTAAAGTTATTAGTTGACTTGAGTGATAGGATAAATGGTTATGGAGGAGGCAACTCTCAAAGAAGGATGCCACCCCTGGAAACACATGGGGTCCCTGTTGTCCATCAAAAGCCTGGGCCTCTCCAAACTATTTTTGGTCTTCATCCAAACGAGGTTACTGACAAAAACTTAACTTGTTTGTTTCTTGTTGGCGATTACCAATGTGGCGGTTTTTCTTCTGTTCAGATATGCAAAAAATAAAAAAGATTCCTGGACACTGTCCTTTTGTATGATTTTGTTTGCAGATCTGACAAGTGAAGCATATTTTTCAGGTTGTTGATCATACACATACCTGTGCACTAGAGACGTTATTCTTATACCAAGGTCATATGTATATCTCAGCAAGGCACATTTGTTTCCATTCCACTGTATTTAAGGAAATGAAGGTAAGACTATGCTTCTGTTTTGTCAAGGTTGTGTAGTGAACACTGCCTTTGTTGGTTGCGAAGAAAGGATTAGAGAGAGTAAAAGAGAAATGTGTGAAAAATTGGTAAAAGGAAATTGTTTAGTTGAAGTGAAATAGAGTACACAGACCCAAAAATGAATGGAAATTATAAAGGTTCGTGTATTTGGTTTAAAAGAAAAGAATAAAAAGGACCTATAATAATTTTTAATGCATTTATGTCTGCGTTGTTTTTGAATTTTTCGTATACTTTTTGGTCAATTTAAAACACCATAATCGATTGCGATTGGTAATGGGGCACGAGTGTATAATCTAATCGATCTTGCTAGACAGTGGGAGGCTAATCATAGATGCAGAGGGTAGAATAAAATCAATTTTCTCTCAAAAGGGCATCTTGCTAATAATTGATTTGAATTACCAGCTCATCATTCCTCGCATTTCTGATCAAATGCACTGGGAAAATTTTCAGTGTAGTCCCACCCAAATTTCATCACATCTCTACACAACCAAATTCCCATTTTCTTCTCCATTCTTTACTTTTCTTTCTTTTCTAACCCAGCTTTTACACAACCAAAGTGTATAGCTTGCATTGTTTCATGTACGAGGTTGTTGATCTATCACTGTTATCAGCTGTTTTAATTTTGAGATATATTGATAAAAATTCGGAGTTGGAGTAATTAGGTTTCATCATAGGTTTCGGTTTTTCAAAAGCAATTTTAGGATTTAGTTTTGCCTGGATCTTCATTTACTGAAACTGTTAATTTATATGAATTTAGAAAGAAGAAGAAAAGCCATTTCTTACTTATGAACATTGAAAAACTGTTTGCGTTGTAGTATCTTCTTTTTTATTACTTATTGTATAATTTCTTGGGGTATTTGGCAGGTGGTTATTCCATTTGAAGATATAGACAAGGTACAATCTCTAGTGCTTTTTCTTCCCCTCTCCCCTAAATATTTCAGTCTATCAAATTTACATGTGCTGCAACTATTTTCCTTTTTCTTAAGATTCAAACGAGTCAACATGCACTGATCAATCCTGCGATAACAATTGTCCTTCGCCAGGGAGCTGGTGGACGTGGTGTCCCTCCTTTAAAAAGTCGTGATGATGGTTAGTAATTAGTTGAAACATGTTCTTATTTATTTTCTCGGAGGAAATTTTAATTACACTTTTTATGATACAATTTAAGGGATAGCATCAACTTGCTTCCCCTCTGTGTGTGGACTACTTGTTTCTATACGTATCAGTGACATTTGCAGCACGAATGTTTTCTTTAATTTTTTACTGGCTTTCATGTTTTCATAAACACTGGCATCATACTGTATTGCCGGGTCTTTTATCAAAATATATTAGAGATACTGAACTTAATGTTGTTCTGAAGGTTGGAAATACTTTTTGCAGAGAATAAAAATAAGCACTACATTACCACAGATGATGATGGTCTTTGTCAGAATGTTTCACCTGCCACATATATGTTTGCATCATTTGGTAACAGGAATCGTGTGCTAAAAGATCTACAGCGTGCAGAAAAGAACTTTAATGAAATCTTGGAAGTTGAGAAGGTTAAAACAGCTGCTTAATCAATTTGGTTTCCATTATCTGTATTGCAATATCAACTGTAGAGATTTTGCATGTTTTTTATGCAAATGGAGGAATTCGACTCCACTAAAGTTGTGGGTACCTTTAGAAGGTTGAAAGAGTATTGAGATTCTGAGTATTGTAGTAGCTAGTTTTAATGATAGATTTTAACAACTTGATAGTTTATACATATTTTCTGACAATCTATACTGTTGCCTTTTTTTCCCATCAACTGTTATATTCTATATTTTGCCCTCTGTAGTGCTCACCTATCACATTTGGGGAGCCAGAAATATATCTTTATGCAATTATGTATTTTTGTAACATGTTCTGAAACTGATATGTACTGAGAGAGAACATGAGACATTAGATGAATTGCTTGTTCCTAATGTACACAGCAACGGCTTTGTTTATCGTGAATCATAACGTACAAATACAACCTGTAACAGTCATCCTAATTTACATAATTACTTCCAGCAAATAATATCATTCAAGATCACGCTTTTAATCTGATTCTTTTTCTTTCCTTTCTAATTTTTTGAGATGACATTTCTGGATAAATTGAGAAGAATTTGAATCGTTTTAGTTTTTCTCATCAATCATCATGTAGGAAAATGCAGTGCCAGAGCTGTGTGCATATAGCAGTTCTGTCAGAGGAAGTAAGATGCTGGATAAGGCTCCTGAGGTAAGCATGCCAAAAACCGGAAAACTTCAACCTATTATCCAAGGAATGTATGCATCGTTTTTTCCTTTTTTTTCTTTTTTACTGTTTTCTAGTTTAACTATCCGTTTAATTATTAGTGATCCTTTTACAGGAAGTTATTCCTGGGGTAGCTGAGATGTTTTCTAACTTGTTCATTGGTTCAAATTTTACTGGCAAGAATAATTCAGCAAGAAAGGACGCTAATTTTGTGGTAAGTTTTCTTCAATACTATTGTCATTCTTGTGAAAAGATATCCTTTAAAGGAGTGGCCAAAGACTTATAAGTCTACACTGGTCATATCTCTAATCAATGTAAGATCCAAACCCTCTAAAGCTCACGTCATTTTGGCTCTACATTTTTCTAGTCAGTCCCTTCATAGGTAGCCTTTGCAAAACACTTGTGGATAGGGTTGACTGAAATTAAGGGGGATTTCCACATCCTCCCCTTATGCCTAGGCTTTTGTCTGGAGTGTGACAATGTAATTGACTCAATAAATTTAGGATAGAGTCTGTATCATTTTTGAATTTGGCATTAGGCTTTAATTCAATTTCATAAAACAAACTTATAAAGTGATGATTCTCCAGGCTTTTTAAGCTCTATATAAGTTATATCTCTAATCAATGCAGAATTAAGCCACTACCCATAAGACTGCAATTAAGGCAGCCCTCAAAGAGGTCACAACTAGACAGATTAGGGGTGACTGCAATTAAGGCAGTTTTCCAACAACTATGTTATTTGCAAATTGACCAGTGGCATACAGCTGATGATTATGATGGTCAAGTTCGAGAGATAACCTTGTATTTTGTAACAGCAAATGTTTACCCCAAACACACAACCGTGAGAGATTGGCAACATCGTGTTGTATTACCAAACTTGGTTAGACTGTTGCTTTTATTTACGTATGATGAAATAGCAAAGGAGAATGTAATGATAATAATTGTATTTTAATGTTGATAGGTTTTGTGATCATGTTAACTTCCTTCCCCTTTGCAACTCATGCCCTTTCCCTGTTCTGCCCCCTCCACCCCTCCTAAACAAAGTCAAAATTCTTCAAATAACTATTCGGGTGTTCTTATGACTTTTCTTAGGTGTTTGAGAAAGTGCAACAGGCACATGATGTTCCATCTGGATCCTACTCTGAGGTAGGGAATACTTTAGATATCTTATCTGGTTATCCAGCCGTTTTTGTTTTTTTTTTTT
>Ga0214545_1005788_pt1 | contig 22037 bp, 10 predicted proteins | sample CNSS4metaG_FD_160064 | JGI IMG/M metagenome (GOLD analysis project Ga0214545, IMG submission 160064) | Root nodule microbial communities from cowpea collected in UCLA plant growth center, Los Angeles, California, USA - CNSS4 | ecosystem: Host-associated > Plants > Roots > Nodule | place: USA...
ATATATATATATATATATATATATATATATATATATATATATATATATATATATATATATATATATATATATATATATATATATATATATATATATATATATATATATATATATTTTATTATGGTCTCTGTCAAGAACAGGTTTGCTTCTAGCTTTCTCAGTAGGTAGTCAAAAGGAATCTTCTGTGTCTAAGCCCATTACTTGGTCCTACATGAAGGCTCATAAAAAATGATTACCAATAGCATGAAGTGGACACTTGATTCAAGGCCTCTATGGGAAGGAAAAGCCTATGCGTACACCCAATCCTTCCTGAAGAACTGAAGGTCCTAGGATTAGGATACAAAGAAGTATGCAATTTATGATCACCACAGGAAGAAATTTGTTTAGCTTTGGTCCATCTCAATTTCGAAGACAATGAATTAAAACTTCGGGAGAACTCATTAACAAGGACAGGGGTTAGGTTGCAACATAATAAAATACAGACCAGATAACTCAGGTTCCTGAAGTTTATGATAAAAATCAACTGCATTCAGAGTTTTTTTTCCCTGCACACTATTTACAATCTACCATTCTTGCAGAATTTTTTTCAACTTACTTGTGGCTGATTTAATGCGTTCAAAATCTTCATACTCAAAAACATCACCATTTGCTATAACTGGAATAGATAATGCTGACACAACATCAGCTATTTCATTCCACTTAGCAGGATCTCTGGGCCTATCTGTGACTTTTCTGTAAATATATCAAAAAGGAAAAAAAGTGAGCGCATATTAAGAACCTAAAGATCAATTTTAATGATTAAATGAAATTAACAATTAAATACGAGAAAGAGTTCCCTCCTCCAAGGGTTTCCACTTTGTAAAAAAATTTACCTTCACAACAAAGCTAAAGCTCAATTCTCCCAATTGATACAAGATAGAATGAATTTCTTCTTGTAAATGAAAGCGCTACTTTATTTTTCAGTTCATTAACATCAAATTTCAAAAATGATAAATAAGCCCTAAGTTGTTCATGTGATACCTTTTGTATGTCTCAAGAATCTTGGGCTAGTTACTTTCTTAAATAATATGGTTTCCCTAAAAATCAGGCTCTAAGTCTATGAATGTAAAGTAAAGAATGTGGAAAGACTAAAAGAAATTCCATTTGAGTCTCATGCAAAAATCTTCTTTATTGAATGCCAACCTTACTAGTGAATCTACTTCACATAGTCTTGCCCTACGCATCCCTTTTTGAAGTTAAAAGCATATGGTAGTTACATATCAACTACATATGCCACGGAGATTGGTGGTGTTGAGAGATTCAACAGGGAGATGACTCGGGGATTTCTCTAAACGCTTGCGCCCTAGTGCCTGTTAGTGCACCTACCACTCATAACAAGCCCATTGGGAATATATCTAAGCCAACTTGGCTAAAGGACTACTACACCTGCACTACACCAAGAGTTGTCATTAAGAATCTTCTGTTATACACAGGGAACAAGTGTCTTTGACTGGTTTGTAGGAAGAATGTATTCAAGTCCTTGAATGACCTACTGTGGAAATGAAAAAGGCAGAGAATGTTCGTCATTTTCATATAGCTTTCTTAGTGTAGTATAGCTTTATTTCTTGCTATCACCTAAGCATGTATCATTTTGGTGTTTTCATTGACTTCACCATGCCTCCCAAACCCCAAAAGATCTTGATGAAACCCTTAAGCTTATCCTGGACAAACTAGCACTCTCCAAACTCTTCAGACTTCCCTAGAAACATGCCAGTCTTCTTTGGAATCCAAACAACTCCGAAACCTTGTTGATACCCATTCCACTCCCCTCTCACATCCATTGGTCTCAATCTTTGGCTTGTTCTCTATTAACCCAACCTTATACCAACAAGCCACCATAGTCTGTCTCAACATTTTTAATGCCCTGGATGTACAAAGATACTAAACTTTTCACCCATGAATGTCTTCCCTGTCAATAGAACAAGCCACCAAGTAGAAAAAAATTGGGCCATCTCCAACCCCTCCCTATTTCCCAACAAGTTTGAGATGATCTTACCATAGACTTTATCACCCATTTACATGTTGATAGATTAACCAAATATGTTTGTTTCATTACCCTCCAACATATCCTTCACCGAACCCAGTTAGCTCACTAGTACTCTATTGAAATTTGCAAGTCAATTGTCGTGGACCATAACCCCTTGTTCCTCTACCACTTCTTCCATGAGCTCTTTTCGCCTACTAGTAAACACATTGAGGTTTAGCACCTCCTACCATCCACCAAAGGATACTTAATTTGAAGTCATCAATCACAAGTTAGAAATTTACCTTACATGTTTCGTAGAACCACATTCCTTGTACATGTTTTTTCACCTAGTGGAGTATTGGTACAATTCCTTGTTCCATTCAGCAATCTATACCACCCCATTTTGTGCCCTTTACGATATCATACCACCCTCATTTCCATATTACATATCAAGCACAACTAGTATCCCATCTCTCAATACCTCACTACAACAAGGTGCCAAAGTACTCCTCCAACTCAAACAAAACTTGGAAAGAACTCACCAAGGCATGGCCTCAAAAGTCAACAAGTGCTGACACTACCATGCCTTCAACATTGGGAATTGAGTCTTTATTCACCTCAAACACTACCTGCCAAGGATGGATCACCAATGAACTTCCCACAAGCTCTTTCGCAAATATTTTGGCCCCTTCACCATTACTAGATATATCGGTGTAGTGGCGTACGAGTTGGCCCTTCCAACCACCTCCTAGATCCACCTCATCTTCAACAATTTGCTTCTGTGTTATTAATATCGGATAACGAAAAATATCGGCAACCCCAAAAATCTTTATAAAGTTATAACGGAAACCATAACGAGTTATGACGGAAGTATTGCGATAAAAAAAAATATAATACCACCACATATAATTTTAATGAAAAAGTAATGATATTATGTATAAAAATTCACAAATCCACACCTCCTCCTATCCGTTCACATACTACCATTGAACCATAGTGACACCACACACTAAACTCTCACCCCCACCCTTTTCCCTAAACTAAGCACTATTATTTAGTGGAGCTCATTTTTTTTAATTGGGGTAAATGAATTATTTTCTTGTAACAAGCTGATGCTTAGTATGCTTCATCTTGAGGAGAGTGTTAGACATATAAGAAACATATGAAGATATCATCTTAGAATATTTTAGAGTATCTTAGATGATCTTAGGATTTATTCTTTATATTTTGATTTGTTTCTTGATTTAATTAGGATGTTTATAATAATAGGAATATTTACTAAAATTGAGATTAACTAGAATTACATTTATAGGTATATCATGCCATCTATACGGGAATAAAGCCTCCTATAATTATTTGTATTGATTTTCATCAGCTTATATAAAATGGACTCAGTTGTGCAGCCCAGAGACAGTTTTCAGCATCTCTTGCATCATTTTTTCTCTTTCAACAATAGGTATATCATATCAACATATAGCCATAAAATCTCCTGTAATTATATCCACTAAGCATAATTATCTTAGATAAAATGAACTGTTATATAGTCCATACATACAATTTTAAGCATCTCTTTCACCTATTTTACCCTCTCAACAATAGTAATTGACAACGAGACGCACTAAGGGCTTGCATAAAGTGTCATTTCATCCCTAGGAAGAATCAATTCTTGTGTTTAGCCTAGGGGAAAAGGCTGATTTTTCAGAAGTTAGACATCAAATGCATATTGTTTCATTAGGTTCCGTTGTGTATTTCAAAAAAAAGTTATTTTATATTAGTCTGATGGTAGGCTGTTATTAAGTTTTATAGGAGCTGTCATTGTTCAAAATTAAAAATGCCTGATATGAAGGGGGTGGGAAAATATGTGCATTTGGAAGTTCTATGGGCAGAGTTATTCCCTTTAGGAGCTGTTACAACAATAGGACAGTTTTTGCTTCAGTTTCCATTCAATTACTGCGCCTAAATATCCAGTTTCAATGTACTAACATAATATCCCCTAGGATTTGGTTTTTGATTGAGCATTATCAGACAATTCATCACAAGTAGATCAAGCCTTCTGCTATTGCATTCTCTCCCAATAAGATACTTTGAATGTCCTCTGACAAAAATTTGTCATGATGGTTTATTCTACATATCCTAATTGTTTGAAAATTTCATAACTCCCACTTGGAATAACATATCATCAAAAAATGATTATCCTGCCTTGACTGCTTCAATGAAAACAATTAAACAAGCCTTTGCCGTGCCTTCTATTAAACACTGTATATCATCCTAAACCCAGATTAAAGACAAAAGTTGTATACATAGTCATCTCACAACAGAAAACGGTATAACATAGACGAATGATAGAATTGTGAGATAGATCCTGCTAACAATAATTGTATATATAAGCATCTATAAGTTGATTGAAACAAGAATGACTGTCTTTTGAAAGCAAAACACCAATATTAGTTCACAATAGAGAAAGAAAGTCCCAGGGGAAAGTTTTAAGAATTGGAGATTACCGTCCATGGACTGCGAGAGCTGAAACACCAGTTTTCTCAATTCTTTTGGCCAATTCCACAGTCTCATGTGGTGATTTTAGGAGTCGGATCTTACAAGTTACGGGTGTGTTCAAATTCCTTCTTAATGTTGTTAAGATCTAGCATTTTAAAGAGAAAGGATTCAAACGTGTTAAAGAAGCACAATCAGAAATACAACAATTTATAAAGACTTACATCATGAATAAGCTCTGGTTTGGACAGCAGAGCAGCACCCATCCCACCACTCACAGAAAATGCCTTCGGGCAACCCATGTTAATATCTATGGCAGCAACATCATTACACCTGCAGCCAGTCATAGCATATAAAAATGGAAAAAAGAAACAAAATAAACACTTAAATACATTGCTTTTTCAGTGCAGAAAAGCTACATGCAATGATCTTGTACAGCAACTTCGGTGCACATAAGAAAGCATACATACTTCAAAACAGAATATTAAATCTGTTCATTCGGTCTATGTATTTGGAATCGGGAGAGAGAAAGATCTTCCAGCAAATCGTTACTATGACTAAGACAGCAACATTTTAATCTATATCTGAATAGGTTTTCACTTTTCAGTCTTATATATACTAAGATCAATAAAAAATAAAAAATTAAGAACCAACAACAACAATATCAGCCAAGCCACATCTTACTGGATGTGTTTTTCCCTACAGGACATAACTGACCCCATTGGGAAATCAGTCAATGAAAAGTATGTACAGCGCACAACTATTTTTTATACAGAGAAGTAAAAGCAAAACGGGTATATCAACTTCAGCGTAAAGAGGGAACCCAAATGCACAATTAACTTACACTAACTGAGCAGCAGTTAGGGCTCTCACAGCATCAGATGTGCCTATTTGAAATACAACCCTATCCTTTTCTTCATCGCAGGTTCTAAAAACAACACTATCTGTTCCCTTCTCCACAAAGTCGGTGCATCCAATGAGTTCTGACAAAGAATTAACAAAAAAAAAGACCTTTCTTAGTATATTAAATCTAAATAAGAAAAACCACAGGCATATGAATGATTAGCTATCTCTCCAACAGTTCCAATAAAATCTTAGCAGTTGACATCTTGCCACCACAAAAAATAAATAAGCATCGACATTCATCACCACTATTTCATTTCATTTGCGCATGTATACAACAGTAGAACTGAATTCTAGCATAATTTATTTATTTCACATTGGTTCAAGTAGAAAAAGAGTATAAAATACTACATTTATAAGAAGAGGGTGCAATTGAGAGACAGAAAGAGGCGTAGTTGTGTACCGTTGATTCGACGGTCGCACTTGAGCATCTTATGATCAATAATTTCCTCACCGTAAGTGATATCTGCACCATATTGAGCAGCTAGTAATCTAAATGGGAGAGTGCCCTACCAAAGAAAGTTAGAAAACAAAAAAGGCAGATATAACGATATGAATGTTGCGGTTTGGTTTGGAAGTTGAAAATGGTAGTTTAGAGAGAATGAAAAGGAAGTTGAACTCACAACGCGAACCATGGGAGCGAGAACGAGTTTGTTGCGGTAATCCATAATTGTAGGGTTGACGAATGCCTAGTTCCCAATTTGCCCGGGGCAATTCGGCCAGAGTGGCGAGAATAGATAAAGGATCGAAGATGCAAAATCTAAGAGTTCAAATACAATTTTCTTTTGTTGAGTCAAAACGAGTCCCGTTATTTCTTTGCTACCACTGAAAACGCGGTTTACAACACCCTGTAATATGAGAATTCGATTAAAGATAATCAGTTATTTGAGTTAGTTGTTTTATCTCATAAATTAAAAAAAAAAAAAAAAACTATTCGAACAAATTAGCATACCAAAAGAATAATTGTTTGAATTAATTGAAATAATTTGTTCTTAAATTTTTGTAGAAGAAAAATCCATTCTATTAATATCTCGTAAAGGGAGATTTATTTATACGACCAATATCCGATCACACATTACCTACGTTGTTGATCATTTTAGCTGATTCGTGCTATTCATACAATAAGATTAGGAATAACATCGTGGCTTCCGTTTACAAAATATTCGTTGGTTTTTTAAAATTTGCAGAATTCATAAATATTTGCAAATATTTTAAAAAAATTATAGATTTTAAAAATAAAATTTAAAATAAACTTTAAAAAATAGAAAATAATGTAAATTAAATATAAATTTAATTTAATTTGATAAAATATAAATTAAAATTTAATTTAATTTAACATAATAAAATATAAATTAAATTCTAATTTTAATTTTTTACATGTAATGATATCCGCCGGTACGGGTATAATGATACTTGCACCTCACTTGTTTATAAGCGGATATTAAATAATTTGTTATCTCTTACTCGTGAGTACCCGTTTAAAGTATTTACTTACTACTCGTAGCGGATTTTATCTGCGGATACCTACGAACATCGATATTTGTTTCATCCCTAAACACAACATCATTAAGCTTGCATGTATATTATTTTATATCTCAAAGACTCACGAAAAGACTTATTTGTTAATGCAACAAGTGATCTTCAATTCAAGGCCTTCAATGACTCAAATTTGGTAGGCTGCTCATAAACTCAACCGTTTGTCACAAGTTACATCATCTATCTTGGACAATCCCCTATATCCTTGAAGTCTAAAAAGCAACCCATTGTATCCATAATGTCCTCTTAAGTTGAGTACAAAACTTTTGCTTCAACCACTTATGAGATACAATGACTTACCTATCTTGTGCAAGACCTTCAAGTTCAACACATTTGATAGTCTCTCCTATATTGTGAAATTTTGCAATTCAAATTGCATCCAATCAAGTCTTCCATGATCAGACAAAATAGATTGTCACATCATCACAAAGAAAATTTAACAAAATCTCATCAAACTTATTCTTATCAGTATGAACCTTCAACAAGTTGACATACTAACTAAAGTTCTTCTTGCATCAACCTTTGATCATCTTTGTTCCAAGCTGGGAATGCTCAACATATATTCTCAGCTTGAAGGGGATTTCAAAATAGTCACAAAAAATTTATACACACGGTGTCCAAAGAACAATAGTTTCCACCTAACATGGCTTCGTTAGGCTTGAACGTTTTTGTTTTTTTTTTTCTGTTTTTCTATGATTCTATATTTTGTTCTTTGAATTCTTTAAACCACCGTTATTGGTCTAAGTGTTTTACCTATGGGCATTTTCTCATGTCTTCATGGTAATTTTTAAGACCTAAGGCAAATTTAACTATTAGTCAATAAGGATGCAAATTGCACAAAGCAAACGGAGAAGGAAGCAAACCTAGAGAAGGCGATTCGGTAAGGCAAAGGTAGCAAATAAAGAATGAAACATAGACGAAAAAGAGGACTTGCAGGGGAGAATGATGACGTGAAGCTAACTTATAAAGGTGAACTCTACGTGACATAGGTTCACCATGAGACGTCAAAGGTTTATCACTAAACGCTGATCAATGGAGATGTAATACACATCAGTTAGAGTGTAAAAGTATGCATATGAAGGAGATGATGTAAATAGGTGAGCATGGTTCGATACGAAAATTATCAAAACGCTTTGTTTGGATAAAACTTAATTATTTGATTGGAATTAGATCATGATTTTAGTTTTTTATAAAAATAATGCAATTCTGATCATAATACACCTTATTTATCTCTTTTTGTTTGTTTCACACAATGGAAATGAGGGAGAGTGAATGAATGCATTCAAAGAGATTGGGGTGTTGTTTGTTTCAAGGGATCGAGAGATGAAAGTGAAAATATTTGAAAAAAAATTTATGAAATTTTATAAATGATTTGATAAATGTAATGTGACAGACAAAAAAAATATTTTAATAGATTAAAATATAAGATTACATTTTTGTCCTTGTAGTTAAAATTAATATAAAATAAAATCTAATTCGTTAAAATTATTTTATAGTAAAACCTTGATGATTAATTTTTAAATAACAAAAACTAATAAGTGTAACTAATTTAAAATACAATGTGATTATTATAATCATTATAACGTTATTAATTAATTATTATAATATTATTCTTTTTGCTATTATTTTGTTTAGATGTTTTATTTTGTTTTTAATTGATGGTATTTTTTAGTAGATTAAATTTTGTCGTCGTCATTATTATTATTGTTAATATTATTGATTATTGAGAGTGGCTGAACTTAAAAGAGCCAAATTACAATATATATATATATATATATATATATATATATATATATATTATTTTTTTTTATTAAAATAAATTTTCATTTCTTCGTATTATTTTCTCTATTCAAACTAAGTACACATAATAATATAATCAAAAAAATATGAAAATAATATATATGAAAGTGTGACATAAAGTTTATTATCAATAATAATATATTAAAAAAACGAAAGTTATTTTTAATGAGAGTGCTCCTCTACACTCTTTCAATAACTTAAAATCTTCAATAATTGAATTAGAACTAAAGTTTGTTGCAATATCTCTTTCAATATATATTATCATAGTGTTTGCTAAAAATTCAACTCCCATCTTATTTCTTAACTTGTTCTTAATTATTTTCATTATAGAAAATGATCCTTACTCCAATTTTTTAAAACCTATAAAAAATACACTAAAAAAGTTAAAACATGTTGATGACAATCAACTCATTGTCAATTAGAATTCAATGAAATTTAATTTTATGCGTTAATGTCATTTATGGTTAACGACTATATTCTTATTACTATTTTACTCTTATGTCTTCCTTTTCTACATATAAATACCAGCTAGGTATATGGGAGAAGACACAACAAACAACAACAAACACTAGAGTTTTCTGATAAATGTTCATATTTTCTTCTCTATACTATCTCTTAAAACAATGGTGTTCATAAGGTTTGGAGATCCTTCGCTGCACTCAATCGATCTAACGGGTTGTTGTATCTTGGTAGAGAAACGCATATGATTTGAAACACATATGATTGTGTATTTGTATTGCCCTGTGCAATGAGGTGTTTTTTTTATAAGGATAGTGCTATGCGTGTCTCAAATTGTTCTAATAATTATTATTATAATAATTTTATTATTAATAGTATTATTTGAGTAATCATTTTTTAACATTCTTAGAGAAAAATTTTCTCTTATTCTTTTCTAACATAACATTAAAGACAATATATAAAAGGAGAAGACTAGAAACACTTTTTATGAACTAATGTGTTTGTTATAGTTATAATTAAATCACTCTCAACTAAGCCTAAAAATGTATGTGTATAATTATTTCTATTTCTATTGGTAACAATAAATGAAATTATGGATAAATAAAATTCTGGCTCACTGAATAATTTGTTGTGATGTCTAAAGCTTATGTTTTTATATTAATTTATGCTTTAATATATTCTACTCTTATCATTGATAAAGATGTTCTATACCACCTATATATTTTAAGTTTTTGTATGAAAAAAAATGAAATAATTTGTCATATTAAAACTACTATTGTGTAAAAAATAAATAAAAATCTTCATATCAAAAATTAAGGAGATGGTCATGTAAAATTAAACTTGTCTTCTAGAATTGTTTTTCTTTTAAAAAATAAGTTTTTCATATTTCTAAATTTAGAAGCTTCCTTATTGCTCAACAAGGTTATTAAGTGGCTTTTCATGACAATAAATTATTATTTATAGACATTGTTATTCGGTTGATAAATGATATATTTGTGATGATTTGTTTGAGTTAAACACATTTATCTTGTAATAAAATATTTATAAGTTTTTCTTTGATTATTACAAAATGTTGAAAGTTGTGATATATGACATGCTATTATAATAATTGTTGAGAAGTTTGGTTAGAGACTATTCAAAGTATAAAATTTTGAGGTACAAAATTAATTAAAAAGAGAAGTGATAAATATATGTCTTTAGAAATGAGAATACATGTCTATATAAATGAGTTATTTTATGTGAAATTTATGGTATTATTCATTAAGTAACATCTTCATATAGTGTATGGTGTTAATCTAATGGTGCAGCGAAAGAAAAAAAATGCTTGGATGTGGTAAATGTTATTCTACAAGTTCTAACTTGCCTAACATTATATTAGTGAAATTTTATAACCTGCTTACCATATTTTGAACACAAAAGATTGTGATAAAACTTATTATAAGTTATTTTATGAAAGAAAAAAGAACCACATTTAAAATATTACAAAGTGTGAGGGTGTCTGTAAAGGTTAATATACCTCTTAATGCGAAAAAAAAAACTTTGGTTATTTATACTAATAAATTTCTAAAGATGTGTCTTCAAATGATAAATTAACTAAATTTGTTTGTGATACCTTTAATATTGTTTTTCCATCTAGTGATAATATTATTTGTGTTTCTTCTAGTTATGTCAATATGCCAAATTTCTTAAGATGATTGAAGGATATATTAATATAAGTTGGGTATTGATTATGGTGACAACTACTGATTATGGCTATGTTTTAACCTTGGATGAAGGTGCACTATCATGGAAATATGTTAAAAAGTTGTTGTTCTGTCATGATCTGTTATGCAAGCATAAACTATTCATTCTTCCATTCTAATGCATCCTAACAATCAAATTGTTATATTTAAAGTTTATAGTAAAAATGTCAATGAAAAACTGACATATATGAATGAGAGACAAATATATTAGAAACTTTATTACTCATGGTATTGTCTCTCTTGACTTTGTCAGGTCAGCAAGAAATATTGCAGATCTGCTCACCAAATGATTGATGCATCAATGAGTATTTGAGTCGAGGGGAATGAGACTATAGCTCATAAATTAGTTGCAACAATGGACACCCATCTCCACATGAATGACGATCCCATGGAATGAAGTTCAATGGGTAACAACAAAGTTGTTTGTGACTAAAGTACACCAAATAATTTGATTAAATTTTATATCTCATTCATATGACGAGGTGTACTATAAATTGTGGCAATAATAAGGTTGATGTATGTACATTGTTATGCTTATTTTTTAAAATACCTTTTAATAAATCCAATGTTGAGGTATGTGCATTATTATGATTATTTTATAAAATACCTCTTAATAAATCCAATGACAATTATTGTAGGGGTGTGAGTCACAAATCACCCTTTGAGGATTTACCTAGTTAGTGTGATGGTGGGACCGTCATTGTGAGACATGGGCAAGTCTCTAAGTGAAAGTCATGAAATAAGATACATGCGCAAGACCGTAACTTGCACCCACTTATTAGAACCTATAATGAACAACACGGTCACAAGGGATGTAACTCAAGACAATCAAGTCCCTGCATTCTTTCGGGTGAAAGTTTATAAGCACTAGGTGTAAAGTTCAAAACCAGAAGGTTCCTTACACTGAACTACAATATTTTGTTTTATTTTATTTTTTAAATTATGTGGGAGATTGTTGAAAATATTTTAATATAATTTAAAAAATAAATAATAAAAATAAAAATTCTACTTTACTCCTTTTTATGTACCTTTTAATGTTATGGATTAATGTCATTTTATGTACCTAGGTGCATGGAAAAAGACACAACAAATACTAGAATTTTTTCATAAGTGTTGATATTTTCTTCTCTGTACATGAGGTTTGAAAATGACTTCATGCACCATATAATTTTTCTTCCTGCACCCTTAAACTTCTGGAATTGATTTTCGTAATACAGAAACAGTTTCGGATTATTTTTTTCTGGATAGCAATCAGCACTCCCTATTACGGTCCGATAATTGTTTTGATGGGGTGGATGAAGAAATTTGTATAAGTGCAGGAAGCAACACCCAGATCGGAAAGGGCAAGAAAGGGTAAAAACGGAACTTTATTTATATAGAATGCAGGCGGAAATTTTTGGAGGTCCAGATAGAAACTACAATCTAAAATTGGGCTTTGTAGGTAAAGTGGGCTGCACAGTGACTCGGTGGATGAACCAACGACACGTAAGTAACCCCTTCCCTCTTACACTTTCCATCCTAATGCACAAAACTCATCTTTCTCTTTCTTCTCTACGCTTTGCCCTAACCAACCTCCACAGATCTGTTACCTACATTTTCAGTAAGCTTCTCTTTTTCCCCTGTTCCACCAATTACTGTGAAACTCTTCACCCTAATCTTCTCTCTCACCTTTTTTATTTTAATTTATTCATCATAAATGATAAATACTGTTTAACAATTTCGGCTTCGTATGATATGCCACACGGTTCACTCTTTTAATGATAAACGGTTTGCTAATCAAGCTGTCTTTTTTCTTTTCTGTTCACGATCTTTTCTTCTTCTTCGTTAAATCTCATAGTTTGGATTTTTATCTTTCTGGATTTTTCGTGGGTCTTGCTCGAGCTGAAGTGGCATGTTTGAATTCTGGACCTTAAATTGTAAGTAATGGTCACTGGTCGTTTTGTTGAGCTGAACGTAGATTTCAAATTAGGCAATTTCGATTGGACGTAGGGAGGTTGGTATCGTTCATCTTCTTCCCTTGGGGTGGTCCTGTGACGGCGAAGGAATCGAATTCAACTCTATTTTGTCAGGGATTTGATACTCCTTGTGGTTGTTTCTTGATTCAGCTTCTTGTGAATCTTTAACATATTCTTTTCAATTTATAGTGGACCTGTATTCTGATATGTTGGATATTAGTGGAACTTACTTAATGGCCTATAGGTTCTGTTATTTTCCTGTTGTTGTTGTTTTCGTCCTAGACCGTTTGGTTGGCGTTGTGAATAAGACAGTAAAAGTTATTGTGAAACATATGATGCAGACTCTGGAATATCACTTTTCCAAGATAGGGGCATATGCTTGAAGAAAATGCTAAGATACAACCTCCTCCGGAATTCTAATTGTTTGTTTGACTAATATAATGGGTTTATAATAATTTAATCTTTGGGAACTTATTCTTTCTGAAGCCTTGTTAGAGTTCTGACCAAATCAAAATAATATGTAAGTGGATTGTTTAGTTTAGTTCTAATTTTATTCTATACGTAAGTTGTTGTTGTTGTCCATTATTTGTCTGCACCAAAATTTATGTTCTCCAATGTGGGTGGATTCTCTTTCATTGTGTTTTTTTGCTGATATATTATTCGTTTAGTGGAAAAGATAAGTCTCAATTAGTATGATTGTGTAAAGATTATTAATATGACTAGTTTTTATTTGCTGCTTGAAGTTGCTTCTCACTCTGTAGCTATGCAAACTGACCCAGAATGCATTAAAAGGCATTTAATATTGCCAAGATTGTCCTGGAAGAAGATAGTTGTTTGTCTTGAGGTTTGCGTCTAGTATCATATAATATAAGTTTTAGAAACCATTTATAAACTTCTCAACTGGTAGATGGCTGTGTTTTCCGGGTATTGTTTGTATGGATACTTTGGGGGATGTCCAGGCAGGGTTACCTATTCTGATTATGGATTCTTTGGCAATGATTTGGATTGACTTAACAATTTTCTAATAACATGCTTTTTAGTATTATTCATTCTTCTCATACCAGAAAGAAAAAAAAAAAAAAAGATGCACATGTGGCTAACTTTCTCTAACCTTTTTCCATAGTTCGTATTCTGACAGCATTTCATTTTTAATTCCTATTGAGTTACCAAAAATGCGAGTACATTTCACTCTTGTCTTTTTCTAAAGTTTGTATTTTTCTTTTACTTTTCCTTTATTGCAGTGAAATTCTGTTTTGGGAGGATTCCAAGTTCTCTTGCATTTCATTCTCTGTCTCTCCCTATCCACAACGTTTTTTTTTTGGAATAAAAGCATAACAAATTGTGGTACAGTAGTTTCCGTGGTTGTTCCATGAAGTTTTTTCTAACACTGAACTTTTGCAGGTGCCTCGCATTTTTTAAGGCATTACAAGTTGTAGATACAGTTACTACGCAATATGGAGCTGAGTACTATAAAAGATGCTTTTGACCGTGTTACTAAGAAGCAAAAGTTATCTTGTTCCAAGACTCAAGAAGCGATTGATCAGATCAGACAGGAAATTGAGAGTGTTTTAGATACAATTCAGTCAGTGAATAACGCTGACCATGAACTTGATTATAAAACCGTCATGAATGAGCTCAAGGCCAGTTTACTTAAAGCTGCTCCACTTTCTCAAATGGAAGGTACACAAAAAGAACTAAATGTAGCACTCAACAAGTATGGAAAACTTCTTGAAAAATATTTCAATCCTGATATATCCAAGGCTTACAGAAATATCGACATTGATATTCATACATTAAACCAAATAATTGCCAACCATTTTTACCGGCAGGGCCTTTTTGAGATAGGGGACAATTTCATGAATGTGGTTGGAGAGCCTGAATCTGCTGCCATTATGAAATCCCCATTCCTGGAAATGTATCAAATACTTGAAGCCATGCAGAATCAGAACCTAGAGCCAGCCCTCAACTGGGCTGTCACTAATAGTGACAAGCTTGATCTAAGTGGATCTGATATTGTGTTGAAACTTCACACAATGCAATTTGTGAAAGTGGTTCAAAATGGAAGTAGAGAGGAAGCCCTTAGTTATGCTCGAACACACCTTTCCCCTTTTGCTTCTCGTTACATGACTGAGATTCAGAAGCTTATGGGTTGTCTTCTATGGACTGGAAAGCTTGATCGATCTCCTTACCATGCGCTACTATCGCCATCTAACTGGGATAAGTTGGCTGAGGAACTTAAAAGGCAGTTCTGCAATCTTCTGGGACAGTCCTACAATAGTCCGTTGAGTGTGACTGTAGCAGCAGGCATCCAGGTTTTGCCATCTCTCCTCAAATTTATGAACGTCATGGCAGGGAAGAAGCATGAATGGCAGTCCATGAACCAGTTACCAGTGCCAGTTGAATTGGACAGCGAGTTCCAGTTTCATTCTATTTTTGTTTGTCCCGTCTCAAAAGAACAAGCAACTGGGGATAACCCTCCGATGTTAATGGCCTGTGGCCATGTCCTCTGTAAGCAGTCTATCTTGAAGATATCAAAGAACTGCACAAAAGTGTTCAAGTGCCCATATTGCCCCTTTGATATTGATGCAGGACAATGCAGGCAGCTATATTTCTGATATCGATGGATTTGTATGAAACTCTTGTATAAACTGAATCATGTGTTAGCATAGGTGTAACCGTATATGTCGCATGCAAAAAGCCAATTCCTTGTTGTGATGTCTGTATTTTAAAAATTTGTTGTAAATAGAAATTCTTTTTAATTTGGATATGTGCAGCAAGTCCTTCTTCTATGATTAATAATCACCAGCAATCATTTGAATAAGCTCTGATACACTCTAGTTAGATTTTGTCTCCTAATTGTTTGAAGCAGTAAAGGAAAGTAATGTCGAACATCTCAACAAACAAAAGAAAATAGCAGAAGAAAATCTACAGATTCAAGAGATCGAACATGCTACCTCATAAACAATTTTTCTAATTACTCTGATTGTTTAATTTACCAGACAGCACTATACATTATAATTAGTTTATATCCTTTGAGTTGATTCTGTTTTAAAAAACTGGTATAGTTGACGAAATATGCAGAAACTTAATGAACAAACAATACTCGTGGTTCAGTAATCTTGCATATAAGATTATTGTTGTATTGAAGAGAGATAGAAAATACTAGCAACTAAGAGTAATGAGCAGGTTTTTTCGTGGTAGAAAAGATCCGACATAACTTACATTGTAAGGGAATTACTATAAAAAGATTGTATCTTTTCTATTATATGTAAAAACAATTGTCATTTTCCCTTCTTTCCTCTTTTAAGGTTCCGAATGAACTATTTTCGCTACCTTCTCTTAGATTAGTGATTCTGCTATTGTGTCTACTGGAATATTTCCGAATTAGTACTCCACGGATCAATTCTTCTTTTATATCATCTTTAACTAATTCAAGTTAGTTTAGCTATCGGTAGAGTAGCAATAAAACAATGGATATTTATTACCCTAGTTGAAATTTAGTTTACATAATGTAATCATATAATTAAGAGATTACGTGTGTTGTCATTCTAACAAAATTGTCTAGAAAAAAATCTTAGGACATCAATACTATTTTATTAAAATATTTTTAAAGAATTTACACAAGACCTGTACTTCTTTATAATTTGAACCTCTTAGATCATGTTAGTACCTTATATCACTTGCAAATATCTAAAATCTGTGAATAAAATTTCTTTTGAACTTATTATCTCCTTTAGACCAATGTGGAAACATTCATTTTTCATATCATGCTTTGAAAGTTATTTCAGAAAAATATTATTTTAATTCCCGAAAATGTAAAATACAATCACTTTTTTTTGGCTAAGGAAATTCAAAATAAGTTTCTAGAGTGGCAAATAAGTATATAAATAATTAATCATAGCCTCTTTAGCTATTAAATATATGTTAATATAAATTTTTGGTTAAAGTGATTGATATAATGGCTTTAAGAATTCTTTTACATTTTCTTCATTTAAAAAGAACTAAGAATTCATTTGGGGGTTATGATAAGATTTGGTATCTTGTTGGAATAGTAAGTTTTTAATACAAATATTATCTTACCATCCATTGAAAAAATAAACAATATAGAACTAAAAAGCAAATAGATTAAAGAAGAATAATTTATGATGATAACTGCTATTGGAGTAGTTTATTTGAAGTGATTTAAAGTTTCTTTCCAAATATGAATGTACACTTACAACAAGAAAATCATTAAATGAAAAAAATAATTAGTTATTATACAAACTAATTTAGATATAAATTTATAAATTAAAAATTGTTAGCATTAAATACTTGATAGAGAGATAACAGATCTCTTCTTCTGTTACTGTTACCATTTTCTGTTTTTCCATTCTCCTTGTATATATACATTGTACCTTCCGCTGCTGCAATACACTCTGTATTCTTCTCTATTCAATAATAATGAGAAGCTTTCTCTTGAGCATTATTACAAACACTGTCATGGTATCAAATTGATATCCTTTGTTTCTCTCATGGCCGCTACTTCTTCTCTCTTCGATCACCTTTCTAACCCTACCCATCCTTTATTTCTCCATCCTGGAGAAAATCCAGCCCTGATTCTTGTTACTCCCCCTCTTTCGGACACCAATTATCAGCAATGGAAGCATGACATGCTTGTGGCCCTTGAAACCAAGAACAAAGAAAGATTTGTTCTTGGTACATTCTCGTGCCCTCCTTCTGACGATGCTCTTCATGAACCTTGGAAGAGATGCAACAAAATGGTGATTTCATGGCTGACATGTTCTATGTTTCTACCCATCAAACAATCGGTCATGTGGATGGATTCTGCGTATGAAATTTGGCACGATCTTCTGCAACGTTTTTCTCACGGAGACAAGTTTCGTATTGCTGATCTTCAAGAAGATCTTCATTCTTGCAAGCAAGGTGAATCTTCCGTTTCTCAGTATTATACCCGTTTACAAATTGTCTGGAAAGAATTATCTCTGTATAGAACTGTTCTTCTCTGTACTTGTTCTTCTCCATGTAATTGTGGTTTACTGATCAAGATCCAACAAGAAAGGAATGATGATTGTGTTATCAAGTTCCTTCGAGGCTTAAACAATGAATTCTCCCAAGTTTGTTCTCAGATCATGCTCATGGAGCCCATGCCCCCTCTTCCCAAAACTTTTTCTTTAGTCCTTCAACAAGAACGTGAATTCCATAGTTCTTCATCTCAAACTTCACAAGATTCGATGGCCAATCTTAATTTTCAAGAACATTCGAATAAGAATTTCAATTTTTCTCGTGGAGGCTCCTCTGCTGCTCGTGGACGAGGACGTGCTAACAAGTTTGGTGGCCGCTCTAAATACTGTGATCATTGTCAGAGAACGAACCACACTTCTGAAAACTGTTGGGTTAAATACGGCATTCCTCAAGGCTACAAATCAAGTACCAAACAAAGCTCTGCTCAATCCAACCTTTCTGCTAACATGACTAATCCTGCACCCACTACCTCCAATGACTTCTCTGCCACACAACCTGATAAACCACATGTTCAATGTAGTTTTTCTCAAGAACAATATGAGGCAATTCTTGGTTTGTTGAAGCAATCTCAAACTGCTACACCTCCTATGGCAAGCGTCAACCAATGTTCTCCACAAATTCCAGGTCCTTCTATTATCTCTAACTATTATTCTTGGATTATAGACAGTGGGGCTACTGATCATATATGTTCCTCCAAGTTTCTTTTTCATTCTTTAAAGCCCATTTCTCCCATTTCTATACGCTTGCCAAATCACAATTTTGTTACTGCCAAATTTTTAGGAACTATTAAATTAGGAAATCTAGTTTTGCATAACACTCTATTTGTTCCTGATTTCTTTATTCACTTAGTTTCTATTTCCAAACTTTTGTCTTCCAACAATTGTTTCGTCATTTTTCATCAAAACAATTGTCTCATTGTGCAGATGAATACTTACCAGACGATTGGAGTAGCTAAAAAGTACCAAGGGCTCTTTTATCTCCATAGCAGTAGTAATAACAATGCTTCAGATTCAGAATCAAATCATTTACCTTTTGTTTTTAATAACACTAGTGATTATTGTAATTTGTGGCACATGAAACTTGGCCATCCTTAAAATAAAGTTTTTCAAACATTGGCCTCTCAATATCATGATATTTCTTTTCAATCTGTTGATGCTTGTGATGCTTGTGCCTTTGCTAAACCAAAACGTCTTCAATTTTCTGCTAGCAAAACTAAATCATCTTGTTTCTTTCATCTCATTCACGTTGATATTTGGGGCCCAATTTCTACTACTTCTATTGATGGATATAAATATTATTTAACCATTGTAGATGACTATAGTCGTTTCACATGGGTCCTTCTTTTGAAACACAAAACTGATGTCAAAACCTCACTTCAAAATTTTATCATTTTAACAGAAAATCAGTTTTCTTGTACACTTAAGATATTAAGGTCTGATAAAGGAAAATAGTTTTCTCTTAATGAATTTTACGCTACTAAAGGTATTTTTCATGAGACTACTTGTGTTGCTACTCCCCAACAAAATGGCATTGTTGAGAGGAAGCATCAACACATTCTTAATGTTTGTCGTTCTCTTCTCTTTCAATCAAAAGTTCTAAATGTTTTTTGGTCTTACTCCATAAAGCTTGTTGTTCATATTATTAATAGACTCCCAACCCCTTTTTTGCAAAATATATCTCCTTATGAAAAGATTCATTCCATAAAACCTGATTTTGCCAACCTAAAAGTTTTTGGATGCCTATCATACTCTAGTTCTCCTACTGCATGACGCACAAAGCTTGATTCCAGGGGTATTAGATGCATTTTTCTTGGGTACTGTAAGACCCGGGAAAAATTAAATAATTAATTAAGTAATTAAGTGGATAAGTGTGGGTAAGGGGAACCTTTAAAGTAATAAATGCGGAATGTATGATGTGGAAAAGTGCTAGCTCAAATGGTTGAGAGTACTTGGTTTGTGTGAGAGGACTTGGGTTCGAGTCCTATGTATGCTATTTTTTTGTGTGTTATTAAATTTGTATTATTTTGTGTATATTAGAACGTGTTGTGGGTTTTATGATTATTGAATTGTATTGGTTAGTATGAAAAATTAATTGGTTGCATTGGTTAGGCATTGAGTTGGCTTGTGCATGGATGTGGGTTCAAACCTTGGGAGACCCAAAGGAAACTTCATTTTTGTCATTTTTGATCTGCATTTGAAGTTGAAAAGTTAAGGAAAAGCCTAGCAGAAGTATCAGTTAGGGGAAACTGAACTCACCATTAAAAAACACCACTAGAGAGCCTAATTGTGAGGGAAAAGAAAGTTTTCTGCAGAGGGTATTGTGAGGTAGACACAGAGTGCGAAATTCAGTGAGGAACTAAGGGTGTGGGTGAATCAGTGGGGGCTGGAGTTCAAGGAAAGAAATTTTTGTCATTTTTGGTCTGCATTTGAAGTTGAAAAGTTAAGGAAAAGCCTAGCAGAAGTATCAGTTAGGGGAAACTGAACTCACCATTAAAACACCACTAGAGAGCCTAATTGTGAGGGAAAAGAAAGTTTTCTGCAGAGGGTATTGTGAGGTAGACACAGAGTGCGAAATTCAGTGAGGAACTAAGGGTGTGGGTGAATCAGTGGGGGCTGGAGTTCAAGGAAAGAAGTAGAAGAATATCGGGGAAAGCTTTAATCCAGGTTAGGGGAGCTTTTACTTGTGTTTTGACAATAATCGTATGTTTTCATGCTTTATTGGATGGTTGTAATGTGTATTCTGAGTTTGTGTCGAATTCTGTTGAATTTCTGAAAATTTCCAGAAACCGCCTGGCGGGGTTGAAGGACCGCCAGGCTGCTCATGCCACGAGCGCTTGTTTTTCTGAGTTTTGATATGCACCGCCTGGCGGCTAAGGGTAGCCCGCCAGGCGACACGAACTGGGTTGCCCAGTTTCCTCTGATTTTTGGGTATTTTCACGGTGTGAGAGGCTTGGGAGAGGTTCTTGTAATACGAATGTCATTGGTATGGTAGATTGTTATCAGAAAATTAGTAATTGGTGGATTACGCATGAATTTTAATTGAAGTGGGGATTTAGGGTTCATGAATGATTAGAATAGGAAAATGGGGATGATCGCTGTGATTAGTCATCTTGATGGAAAAATGGGAGTGAAAAGGAATTAGGGTATGAAATCTGAATATTGGGTGATGTGTAATCATGTTAGACTTAATGCAAACTGAATTGGGGGTGATTGCGAATACTGTGAGTGCTGGAAAATGGGACAGATCACAAAACCTGGTAAGAACCGCCTGGCAGCTCTTGGGTGCCGCCAGGCGACACATTAGAGGCGAGGATGTTCTGGTGACGTGCTAAAAAAAATGCGTTGTGGAAGGTTTCGGGGGAAAATTCTGGGGGATTCGGGGTAATAGTCAGTAAATTTCTTTCTTTGGAATTGAGTGAATATACCAACAGGTGAGGGCTAAGGATTAAGTTGCGGAATGACTTGGGGGTAACTGAAATCTGAAGAGATCAATGTACGATATACCTTATATTGGGATAAGTGGTGGACATACAAATTATACCAGAGGGCTTGTTCTTATATTGATTTATGCAATATATTGTAATGTGGTGATTAAGACTTGGGTTTAGACAATTGTGCATATTTCATTTTTGGTTTGATGCATGTATTGTAATGCTCTGAATGTATGTGTCCTGAAACATTGTGTAAATGGGAGTCTATTAAGACCTGTACAAAAAAAAGGGACCAAAAACCAGTAACATTGCGATACTGGTATAGCGCCTGGCGGTGCGGGGTGTATCGCCTGGCGGTAGAGGGAAAACCAGTGGCAGTGGTCACTGTTAGCGCTAGGCGCCTGGCGGCAAGGTGGTCTCCGCCAGGCGGTGACGGAGAATTACGGGTCCTGTCTGGGCCGTATCGCCTGGCGGTGGGGATGTGACCGCCGGGCGGTTTCCAGTCAGTATCCGCCTAGCGGTGTCTAGGCGATACCAGGTGATTTGCATGGCTGTATAATTGTCTTCTTTTGCTTGATTAGTGGACTTGAAGGACTAAGTTCGCTTCTTTGTGCTTGGGCTTGATGGCTAAGTCCAATAGGGGTCTGGGATGTGCTTGAACGATTGAACGCATGATGGGCATGAAACTAGTTGAG
>Ga0214545_1005792_pt1 | contig 22030 bp, 18 predicted proteins | sample CNSS4metaG_FD_160064 | JGI IMG/M metagenome (GOLD analysis project Ga0214545, IMG submission 160064) | Root nodule microbial communities from cowpea collected in UCLA plant growth center, Los Angeles, California, USA - CNSS4 | ecosystem: Host-associated > Plants > Roots > Nodule | place: USA...
CGTTTCCCCAAAAAAAAAAAAAAAAAAAACATACAAAATGAAACGCAAAGCATTACGCAGGCGAGACGGGTTTCCCTGAAGTCTCCCTACTCACGCAATCACACACGCAGAGAATAAGAACCGTTAAATAAAGATCGAACAGTTCTTGTTTCATACAAATGAATCCAACCCAAAATACGCATCCGAAACATAAACCGTTCGATCTTCATCCAAGGATTCCAATTGAGGAATATATATAAACCCGCGAATTCACGAAATTCGATTCCCTGCGAAGGAAGGTTCGACGGAAGAACCTTCTCTGACTCGCCCAACCATTCCAAACGCTTTCTCTTTCCACGCGCATCCTTTTCTTCGTCTTCTTCTTCTTCTTCTTCTTCTTCACAATCAGATCCTTCACAAAATCACAGAACAAGAAGAAAAAGATGTATAGCAATTTCAAAGAACAAGCAATAGAGTACGTGAAGCAAGCGGTGGATGAAGACAACAAAGGTAATTACGCGAAAGCGTTTCAACTTTACATGAACGCGTTGGAGTACTTCAAAACGCACCTCAAGTATGAGAAGAACCCTAAGATCAAGGAGGCCATCACGCAGAAATTCACGGAGTACCTGCGTCGGGCCGAGGAGATCCGGGCCGTCCTAGATGATGGGCCCAGCGGCCCACCTTCCTCCGGGGATGCTGCTGTCGCTACCAGGCCCAAGACTAAGCCCAAGGACGGCGCCGGCGGTGACGGGGAGGATCCTGAACAGGCCAAGCTCCGGGCCGGGCTCAACTCTGCCATCGTTAGAGAAAAGCCCGACGTGAAGTGGAACGACGTGGCGGGGCTGGAGAGTGCCAAACAGGCTCTGCAGGAAGCGGTTATCTTGCCCGTGAAGTTTCCTCAGTTTTTCACCGGTGAGGTTTTGACTTTTTTTTTTGTTGTTTGTTTTTGATTATGCGATTGAGGAACGGTGATGGTGTAACCTTAAACCTGAAGTTTGAATTTTCTGCTGTTTGGTGGATGGTTTGGTCGGTTCAGGTAAACGACGACCTTGGAGAGCGTTTTTGTTGTACGGACCACCTGGGACGGGTAAATCGTATTTGGCCAAGGCTGTTGCAACAGAAGCTGATTCGACATTCTTCAGGTGAATTTTTTGATTTTCTGTTGTTTAAGCTGGATTAATTATGTGTTTGGGTGAGGTTTTGCAAAATTGATTTTGGAGTGATGCAATTTGGATGTATGTGTGTTAAAAGCAAGTTACCGGCAGAACTTTCTGGTTGTTTGGTTTCATTTTGGATTTTCTATGTTGAGATACCACCAGTTATTGTGATTTAGATTAATTTTTGAGGTTTAGTTTCATGTTGAGGAGTTTATTATGTGTCTAGAATTGATCATGAGTTCAAACAACTATGGATAGTTTTCGCTTGGATAAAAAAAATTATATTAAGTTTTAATAATACTAACCTGTTTCTATAATAAACATATCTAAATGTAGATCACTCCACTTCACAGTCAGTTTTAACCACAATCAATTCATTAAATTTTCAAGTTTGTCATCGTTAATCCAAACACACACTTAGCACACTCAGTAATTCAATGTATTTCTTTTGGTGCAACAAAAAATTAGCTGAAGTTACTTCAAATAAAAAGCAATTCTAGATCCTTAACATCAAACCAAACGTGTGAACATTAGGTTAAACCACATTACTTGAAATTTCAACATGATTTTGTGAAGAGAAGTCTCACTTCTTTTTCTTTTTTACTGTCTCAGTGCCTGAGAGAAAAATTGAGCGAGGAAAAAAGTAGTTTCTGCTTTCATTCTCCTAGTAGTTGTTTTTTCCATTTCCAAGAGAGAGTGTTATTGTTCTTTTCTCGATGTTAGAGAGAGGGGTATTGCAATTTTTCCTTCCTTCGGTGAAAGTACATTATTGTTTATTGTCTGTTTTATTCCCCTTTTCAACTTTTATTTTATTTTTGAGTTCTTGTACTATTTCTCTGTTTTCTAACATAATATCTTGGATTATCCAGTGTGAATTGAAACACACTAAGTTTGGTCGATAAATGTGTGTCAACATGGATGATTTCACATCATCATCAACATTGTTAATTGTTAAAATTTTCAATTTGAGTGACAATGACATATTCATGATTATGATTGATTTAGTTCCTTGTGCTTGTGCAAGCAAATCAAACAGTTCTGTCTTCATAGTGATCTTGTATTGTTAAATAAGGCTGTAAACGTGAGTGCTTAGGGGGGCATTTTTTTTTGCAGCATTTTTTAACTTTTGAATTCTTCAGTGTTTCTTCATCAGACCTAGTTTCAAAGTGGATGGGTGAAAGTGAAAAGTTGGTTTCAAATCTTTTTGAAATGGCTCGTGAAAGTGCACCTTCTATCATATTCATTGATGAAATAGATTCTCTGTGTGGTCAGCGTGGAGAGGGTAACGAGAGTGAGGCTTCAAGACGAATTAAAACTGAAGTTCTGGTGCAGATGCAGGTAATAAATTTATGGTGTCAAGTTGGTAATATGTTGATTAGATCATATGTTTTTAGTTTACATCTGAATTGCATTATGCGGAACTAGTGAAGGAGATTGTATACGGGTTTAGGATGTTGATGAATTATCCTTACTTTATTTGAGGAGCAGGGTTGAATTAAGTTTCATCTCCTTATCAGTTGTTTGGGCTTTTATCGTTTCCTTTAATAAGCCATCTAGAGCTACCTGACACATTACCTTTGTTGTTGGGATGTCTGTAAAATATCCCATTAAATCATTTGTGTCTTAGAATATTTTGGAAAATCTTAGAATATTAATTTGTTGCTTCCTTGGGTTAGTAGCCTTTCGATATTAACTGGAGTAATACTGACTATACTAGTCCTATTTTTCTTAATAATTATTGTTTTGTAATAGCCAGGACTAGTGCAGGGAGTAAATTACATGGTTCTTAATCCAGTGAAAAGAAAGAAAGAGTAACCAAGAAGGACTTAAGAGGAAGTTTTTAAAAAGAATCATATGACGAATAATATTTTGGTCTTTGATTGAGTTAAATGATTTCGTGTGATTCATGTTTTATGATACAAAGGACTGTTATATTATATTTTCAACCATATCAATTTAAGAATATCATTTTCTGTATTCTTTCTCCGTTTCCTTGCCTACTGAACATTATAAATTATAATACAAACAATTGTTATGCTTGATATGTTCTACATGTTTTTCATAGTATTCCATCATTGTGCAAACTGCCTTATATCTACATCTATTATATTCTTCTTTTTGTGTATTTCCTTGTTTCCTGAAATTGTGACTCTTGACATAAATTATTCAATATTTTAATTGTTTGATCATTTGCAGTTTTTTTTTTGGGCATCCATAATCACTTGACTGGCCAAGCCTAGATTTGGTGATAGTATTATTACCCTTTTTTAACGGTAAAAGAATCTGTAAAGTGACATATTGGATGATTTTTAGCCATATAGAAAGTTGTGCGCACTTTTTGTTTAATGACTCGAGTCTCGTCATATATAGCATTTTTTTATTAAGCTGAACACATCATGTATGGCTCAAGTTTTGTTATACATATATCTTTGTTTTTTTTTTCAAAAAAAAGGTGTTCGAACTATCCTCTCCCCCTGTAATTAACATTATTATGCATCCTTATTCTTCTAATTCAGAAGATTCAAGGTTTCTATCATAATGTTGGTTTTCCATTTTACGTTGTAGGGTGTAGGACACAATGATCAGAAAGTTCTGGTTCTAGCGGCTACAAATACACCTTATGCTCTAGACCAGGTAAGAAAATAGTTATGGTTACTAGTTCTTATTTTAAGTCAACGGGATGATACTATTTATATTGATCAAGTTGTTATTGTAGGCAATAAGGCGACGTTTTGATAAGCGAATATACATACCCCTACCAGATTTGAAGGCTCGCCAGCACATGTTCAAGGTATGGGCAATATGCACGATGATGTTCATTGAAGGATTGGTCTTATTATGTATTGTGAACCTAGCAAATGGTCTTACTATGTCTTTTTCTTCGTTGATAAATTGAACAGGTGCACCTAGGAGATACTCCCCATAGTTTGACAGAAAGTGATTTTGAACATTTGGCTCGCCGGACAGAGGGGTTTTCAGGTTCAGATATATCTGTCTGTGTAAGTTTGACTTCTATGTGAAATGCGTAGTTAGAATGATCATTTTTACTTAGAAGAATTTTAAGGCAAAGGTAATTTTACCTATTTTACAGGTCAAAGATGTTTTATTTGAACCTGTTCGCAAAACCCAAGATGCCATGTTTTTCTTTAAGAATCCTGAGGGCATGTGGATTCCATGTGGACCAAAGCAACAGAGTGCAATACAAATTACAATGCAGGAGCTTGCTGCGAAAGGACTTGCTTCACAGGTATTCAAGCTGATGCAGATTTTTATGACACTAGGACTCCAGAATTTCATTATCTAACTCATTATTGAAGAGTAATAATTTTTATGTCCCGTCTGCTCCACAGATCCTGCCACCACCTATATCGAGGACAGATTTTGACAAAGTACTTGCTAGACAAAGACCCACTGTAAGCAAGACCGACCTCGATGTTCATGAGAGATTCACAAAGGAGTTCGGAGAGGAAGGATAATTCTGACGGAATTTTTCTTCGACTATATGCACTAGTTCAAACATGTTATTATTTGTAATTTACAGAACTATTGGATCAAGTGAAGTGCATAATTTTACTTCTCATAAATTGTGTATAAAAACAGTCTGAAATTCTCAGAAAAATAAATTTCATTTGAATATATGGTACCGGTTACTCATGTTTGTCTGCATTTTAATGGAGGATTCACAAATTTTAGGGTTTTCAGGTTTGAGAATTTTTGCTGCTGTGCTTCACCAAGCTGCAACTGACATACTAGTTTCGATACTAAGAAACAGTCTTTTAACCATAAAATATAGTTTTCAACAGATTGTTAAACCAGATGTGAGATTAGTTTACACTTCAAAATACTCCTAAAAGAGATTGTAAATTGTATAAGATGTGATTCATCTATGTGAAAATATTCTTGGCAAGGCCATTTATGGACTTGAAAGAGAACAGCGGGTATCGATTCCTGATAGAGTTAGAAGTCATCTACAGAAACAGATAACTTTTCATTCATCTATTTGTTTGAATCTTCTGGACGGCCATTTGATGATTTGAAGTAACATGTAAGCTGTCTGGTTACTATCAGTTATAAGTGTGAGGGAGGTGATCTGCCAAATGGACATATAAAATCAAAAGTGGTTTGCCACATCCTTTGCAAAAGAACAGGGACAATTATGATATAGATGTTAAGAAAAGCCTGACTAGAAGGACTCAATCATTCTACTTGGTATGCAAAACATCAATTTGGAGAAAGCAAGTTCAGCTTTTTAGTGTTTTTTTTTTTTTGTTACTATTAACTATTATCTTATATATATATATATATATATATATATATATATATATATATATATATACTTTGTTAGAATTTCCATATTGGTTAAAAATAAGACGATTTAACGATATATAAATAGGTGTAAATTTTCCTTTACGAGTTAGTTTTGTCGAGTTGAATTAGGATTAAAAACTTTTATAATTTTTCTTATTTGTATATCTTATAGAAGTCAATTACTAGGCATAAAAGTAGTTTATTTTTTCTTAATAATAGAACTGTGTGTGAGATTTTGGACAAAACTATATTTATCTCAACAAAATTTTGTGTATTTACATACAATTGAATGATTCCAAATTAAACCAATCCAGTTTTTATTGAACCGGTTTGATTTGGATTGCATTTTTCTTTTGAAAACTTCAAATCAATCTAAACCAATGAAAATAGATTGTTCTGGATGTTTTTTTTTCAAAATCTGATCTAACTCAAACACCTACAGCAGAAAGAATTGAATAACAGAGTATCATTGGAAGAAGCATGTAGTAGTGAACTGTAGTTTTTTCTTTCTAAAAGACTCTAACATACACTGTAGCTTTTGGTATCTGGGTGAGTATATGCCATTTGTAGTTGCCAATAACACACTCAAGTTCAGACAAAGGGAAGACCCATCGTCCTTTTATGTTTTAAATATTGGACAATTGGTGTTAGTTCTCTGTAATGTAGCTGTGAATGATACAAGTTTGAATCCAATCATTGTTGTTTATAATTCGTCCAAATGCTGTTAGTTCGATAAATATATATTCATCTTATCTCCTTTTGTGAATGTCATTTTACTTTCTGAAGAATCCCAATTGTACACCAAGTAATAAACAGAAAAATATAAAGCCGGCAACTGTTTGAATTGGTCAGTTTTGGCTATAAAATGGACGAATCACCAACCATAAAATTAGTCACCATTTCCAACTCCAGCTTTCTATTCTGGACCCTTTCAGTGTATCATGGGGTTTGCCAAAGTTTTAAGCTATTTCACCCTTCTCCTTTTCATAGGGTATACTTTGGTGAATGGATCCACCCCAAAGGTAAGGAGCATATATCATTTTGACTTGATGTATGCATGCAATGCTGTCTACGTTAGTTGCATGCATGTACAATAGTAGAAAGAATTTGAATTCTCTGTTAAGTTTGTCTGTACTGTTTCTTTATTGTGTCTTTGTAATACACTCATGGATAACAATTCTTATGTTTTAAAATATATTAAAAGAAATTTAATATACCACATCATTGTATTTTTAATGTTCAGTGGAAGACAATACTAAAAAATTCAAAAAAGAATCTGGACTTAGAGTAAAAGCTATAAACTACTTGTATGGAACTAAACTAACTTTTGGAGTTCTATTGATACAGCATCATATAGTTTACATGGGAGATCATTCACACCCTAATTCAGAATCCGTGATCAGAGCAAACCATGAGATACTAGCTTCAGTCACTGGAAGGCATGCCACTCATTTTGAGATAAAATCCATAGAATTGTTTATAGTTATAAGTGTTCTTCTAATTTTAATTTATTTGAAAAAGGAATAGTTTTGACCAAAATGGACTTCCTGTGTACATTCTTTCTACTTTTCAGCCTAAGTGAAGCAAAAGCAGCAACCATCCACCATTACAGTAAAAGCTTCCAAGGCTTCTCAGCTATGATTACACCTGAACAAGCCACTCAACTTGCAGGTATTATTTCCAGTGTTATATGCTTCTGTCTTCATCTTTTCACTATATTGGAGACAAGGAAACAATGAGGACTAATTCAATAATTTGAAAATGGCCTCTGGATTTAAAATATGTAGCTCCAATTTGGAGTTGTATTTGCTCAGGTTTCAGAGTGAAAAAACATATTCTATAAGGAATTCATCGACCATTTACTTGCTCAGGCTCTGAACAACGTTTTGAATTGTGTTTCAGAACATAAATCGGTAGTGTCAGTTTTTGAGAGCAAAATGAATAAACTCCACACCACACATTCTTGGGATTTTCTTGGATTGGATACTATCTACAGGAACCATCCTATACCACTGGACACTGCATCCGAAGTCATTGTTGGTGTCATTGACTCTGGTTAATACTTTCCTTTGCCCTCTCTTTTTTCTGTCATTTGGATTAAAAACAAGTGACTCAACATTGGTTTTCAGGAATCTGGCCGGAATCGGAAAGCTTCACTGATTATGGATTAGGTCCCGTGCCCAAAAGATTCAAAGGAGAGTGTGTGACTGGTGATAACTTTACACTAGCCAATTGCAACAGGTAAGAACTCAAAATCCATCATTGACTGTTTTTGAGATTGATGTACAATATTGAAGTAAATAAATCAAGCAGTTGAAACTGTTAAAGTGTAATGTAAAATCATTCACATTTTTCACCTAATAATAGTTTAAAATTTGGGTTAGTGTTCTCTGACACACTTTGTGACAAAGTGTTAGTAAATGAACTTTAAGCCTAACTTAATCTTATAAAATCAGCTTGAAAAATGAGATTTACACTCACTTTATACACTGTAAATTGGCTGTCGATGATGGACTTCTAACATCCTCTACCGTCGAGGTATATACATCTAAAATGTCAACCATACAAAACCGACTTATAAATTGTTCTTATTACTAGTTCCAACATAAATTGGTCTAGATTTCTACTTCTATCTTTGCCAACCTAATTCTTCTAATAAGAAACACTAGATTTCAGCACAAACTAGATTCTCTTACATGAATGAATGTGTTCAAATTCATCATACATTCATGTTTCCTCACCGAATAGGCTAAACTTTTTGGATAGCTGGTTTATGGCAGAAACTTATGGTATGCAACTGATATATAAAGATTGTCATTTGCTATGTCATTCACCTGGAATTTGGATTTTTCAGGAAAATTATAGGTGCTCGGTTCTATTCAAAAGGGTTTGAAGCAGAAAATGGCCCTCTAGATAGTGTTGTGAATAAGATATTTTTCCGGTCACCTCGAGATAATGATGGACATGGAACACACACAGCTTCCACAATAGCAGGGTCCATTGTTGCTAATGCCAGCTTATTTGGCATTGCCAAAGGAACAGCTAGAGGTGGTGCCCCAAGTGCTAGACTTTCCATCTACAAGGCCTGTTGGTTTGACTTTTGTAGTGATGCTGATATTCTTTCAGCAGTGGATGATGCTATTCACGATGGCGTTGACATATTATCTCTTTCTCTTGGTCCTAATCCTCCTCAGCCAATTTACTTTGAAGATGCAGTCAGTTTAGGAACATTCCATGCATTTCAAAAGGGTATTCTTGTTTCTGCTTCAGCTGGAAACTCAGTTTTTCCACGTACTGCATGCAATGTTGCCCCTTGGATCCTCACTGTTGCTGCTAGCTCCATAGACAGAGATTTCAGTTCAAACATCTACCTTGGTAACTCAAAGGTCTTAAAGGTGAAGTCATTAACAAACCCTTTTGAAATTTTAACACCAATATACGTGTAATGCATATATCAGTCTCGGTTACTAAATTAAGGTTTATAAACTTCATCAGGGTTCTTCTTTGAATCCAATAAAAATGGAGCACCAGTATGGTTTGGTATATGGAAGTGCTTCTGCAGCTGCTGGAGTTTCAGCAGTAAATGCAAGGTGTTCTCTCTGTTATGTGGCTGATCACAAACTTTGCTGTTATAAAGTGACATGATTGAACTTTTAATCCTATTTCCTTGATTTCTCCATGTAACAGCTTCTGCAAGAACAATACTCTAAATCCTACATTAATCAAGGGTAAAATTGTGATCTGTACAATCGAGAATTTCAGTGATAACAGACAAGAGAAGGCCATAGAAATAAGGAAAGGTGGAGGGGTTGGAATGATACTTATTGATCATAATGCCAAAGATGTTGGTTTTCAATTTGTCATCCCAAGCACTCTCATTGGTCAGGATGCAGTAGAAGAGCTTCAAGCATATATAAAGACTGATAAGTGAGTTTCAAAAGTTAGTCAAATAGAGCAATAAATCTATAATATCAAAGTTAGTCACACTTCATTGTCAGAAGATTGATCCATAAAACATCGACCGCTAATGCTTTATTATGTCAGGAATCCTACTGCTAGAATCTACCCTACAATAACTGTAGTTGGTACCAAACCAGCACCACAAATGGCAGCTTTTTCTTCTATGGGACCAAATATTATAACACCAGACATTATTAAGGCAAGTTTACTTAGACTCATGTATATTTAGACTACTGCATGCACCAGATTCTTCCTAGTTTAACCTTTTTGTTGACCCAGAAAGGATACAGAGGACATAGTGTTGAAGGTCGATTCTGTAGTCATTTATGCTAATTAGTGTGCTCTAATTCAACTCTGCAGCCAGATATCACAGCACCTGGACTGAATATTTTGGCAGCATGGTCTCCAGTAGGAACTGATGCCACAGTTGAACAACGACCTGTCAACTACAACATCATTTCAGGAACATCAATGTCTTGTCCACACATAACTGCAGTTGCAGCAATTATTAAATCTCACCACCCATCTTGGGGTCCTGCAGCCATAATGTCTTCAATAATGACAACAGGTAAGTTTTCATGAGTGAAGATTCTCTATTGGATTTTTCGGTGTCGTCCTCTGCTGAGCATCAACAATAGAGTAATGTTCATCCAAATTCAGTACAGAAAAATCCAGTAGAGAATCTAAACTCGTTTGCTTCAAAACTTCGTGGCAACTACCAAAGTCATGAGAATAGGTGTTTGTTACTATGATCATCTTAAATTAATGCCGTTTTTTTCCTAATGTTACAGCAACAGTTACTGATAACACACACCATCTCATAAGACGAGAACCAAATGGAACTCAAACCACACCATTTGACTATGGATCCGGACATGTTAACCCAGTTGCATCACTGAATCCGGGATTAGTATATGAATTTAACTCCCAAGATGTTTTGAATTTTCTGTGCAGCAATGGAGCAAGCCCAGCACAACTTAAAAACCTCACTGGGGATCTTACTCAATGCCAAAAACCTCTTACAGCTTCCTACAACTTCAACTATCCTTCCATTGGAGTGTCCAACTTGAATGGAAGTTTATCAGTTTATCGTACAGTTACTTATTATGGTGGGGAGCCAACAGTATATTCTGCAAGTATTGAAAATCCATCTGGTGTGAAGGTTACTGTTACTCCAGCAGAATTGAAGTTCTACAAAACTGGGGAGAAGATAACTTTCAGGATTGACTTCTTCCCTTTCAAGAAAAGCAATGGAAACTTTGTGTTTGGCTCCTTGACATGGAATAATGGCAAACAAAGGGTTAGGAGTCCTATTGGTGTCAATGTACTCTCTACTTAATGTGGAGTGCTTCTTGGTCTGTGTCATTCTTGGGTTTACACCTAAGAAAATGCATTTATGATCATATCACTTCGATTTCTGCAATAAAAGAAAGGTTCAACTCAAACCAATATTTATGAACTTCTATTGCCTGTGATCATCAGTGCATATGCTCTCTAAGTCATGGTAAACATTGTATTACACATGTTAAGGACACTGTAACATTGTGTTTTTCCATGATGGTTAACAAAAAGCTTGTTTTTGGAAGCATACCAAATCATACAAGTAGTAAAATAGAAAGTTCAAGAAAAAATATTGGACCTACTCCTGTTTAATGGCTGGATTAACATCAAATTAAAGCAAAATTTCAAGTAAGATAATTGCTAGATAAATGCTCTAAATGTTGGTATATAAAGCATTTATCAATGGTTAACCTTTGTCCAAACCTGATTATGTTTTATGTAAACACACTGTGTTTATTGTGGTTAAACTTTGTGTAGTTTTTGTGATGTTAATGTAGGTCATTATACCTTTATCAATTATCATCAAGGGGGATCAAGACGCATATTACAAATAAAATTTATTGTTTCATTGTGTCACATATTTTAATAAATTGAGACTAAACTGTTAGTTTTTCATTTTTTAAATTTGGAATGAAGTAAAAGCTTTCTTATGTATTGTTGGGCTCACTCATCTCCACTAAATATGGAACTCTGACTTCTCACCCTTAAATTTCTTACAATTATCAAGTTTTATCTTGAAGAACTTATTAGTGTTGAATCTTCTTAGGTTCCTTTTATTGACTTCATACGAACCCATTATCTGTGCTTTGAAGTCTTCTTAATTTGTTGCATTCTTTGAGATCACCTTTTCTTATTGCTTGAATCCTGAAAGTCCACATCAGTAAATTCAATTATTACTCAGCACATTTTACTTCTTACCAGCACCATAGCTTTTGTTTTAACATAAAAAGAAATTTGAAATGAAACATTTTGCATTGTAAACATACAATTTGTGGTCGCCAACAACACACTTTCGAGTTTCAAACAAGGTAGATTAATTGAAGTTTTAAATATTGGAAAATTTGTACAGTTGCAAATAACGTTGTTGTGAAAGATACAAATACGAGTCCAGCAAATAATGACCCATGTTGGTTATAATACAATGACCAAGTGATTAATTAAATCAATATACATTCATCTTATCCTATAGATGTCTTTTTTGCTTTGTTTAGAATCTCATGTGTTCACTAAGTTATAAACAGAAACATATAAAGCCGGCAAATGATTTTTTTACATGAAATAACATATAAGTTTGTTCATTTTTGGTTATAAAACTGCCCTATAATCTACCATAAAAAGGGTCACTATTTCAACATCTATCTTTCTACTCTGAACCCTTAGGGAATATCATGGGGTTTGAAAAAATTTCAAGTTTTTTCATCCTTCTCTTCTTTGGGTATACTCTGGTGAATGGATCCACCCCAAAGGTAAGGAACACATTCACTTGAACTTGATGCATGTGTGTCTGTGTAATCTGCATGCAACTGCACCCTATGAGATAAGTTACTAGTAGCAACTACTTGCACAGATCAAAACTAATTTTTTGGATTTGAATTGTTGTAGCATTACATAGTTTACATGGGAGATCATTCACATCCTAATTCAGAATCTGTTATCAGAGAAAACCATGAGATACTAGCTTCTGTTACTGGAAGGCATGCCACACAATTTGAGATGAACTTCAAGGAATTAATTACAATTATCAGTGTTTTTCTTTTTGTTTTATTCAAAATGGAACAATATTCAGGCTAAAAAGGGTTTCCTGTGTAAATTCTTTACACTTTTCAGCCTCAGTGAAGCAAAGGGTGTTGCAGTCTACCATTACAGTAAAAGCTTTCAAGGCTTCTCGGCCATGATCACTCCAGAGCAAGCTAAACAACTTGCAGGTATTGCTTCCACTGTGTCAATTTTACAAGAAAACATTTTGAATATGACAGGGAGATTCCCAGTTAAAATAATCTTTGATTGTCATCTAAAGAACAGTTTTCTGAAACAATTTTGTTTCAGAATATAACTCAGTGGTATCCGTTTTTGAGAGCAAAATGAATAAACTTTACACAACACATTCTTGGGATTTTCTTGGATTGGAGACTGCCTACGAGAATCATGCAGCATTGGACATTGCATCAGATGTCATTGTTGGTGTCATTGACTCTGGTAAATAATTTTTTTGGTACTTTCTCTTTTTTCTTTCATTTAGATTACAAAGAGTGACTTAACATTGGTTTTCAGGAATCTGGCCAGAATCAGAAAGCTTTAATGATTATGGATTAGGTCCTGTGCCTGAAAAGTTTAAGGGAGAGTGTGTTACTGGTGATAACTTCACACTAGCCAATTGCAACAAGTAAGAACTCATTTTGGAATTCAAAACCTAATACAGTGGTAGGTACTGCATCTGATGTACATAATGAAGTTATGCAACACATGCCATCTGTTGAACATAATTTGGGTTCTGCATCATTTAATACTTTTTTGAATTGGGTTAACCACAAAGTGTAGGAGAGATAAAACACTATAAAATGAAAGATATTAGCATTTGTTGTAGCTAAGTGTGAGTTGGAGTTCTACATTGGGTATAAATGGTTGAGAATTCAATTATGAGTCCAAGTCTCATATCGGTTAGAAACGAGAAAGTTAAGTACTTTGTAAGAAAGAAGACTCATTGTTAAAAAGTAAACTTCAAATTTACAATACGATGTGTAAGGTGAAATTTGCATTCATCCACTTAAATACTGCAAATTGGTAGAACAATAAACTCAACAATCATCAAACTTTGTTAGGATAGGCCATAACTCATGGCTCTAATATATATGTTAAGAAGTAGACTTTAAGTCTAACTTAACCCTACAAAATCCCAGTAGTAGAAAGTGTCACAAGTCGTTCACTACCTATGTCATCTCACCTGGAGTTTGGATTTTCAGGAAAATTATTGGTGCACGGTACTATTCAAAGGGGTTTGAAGCAGAAAATGGTCCTCTAGAGAGCAATGCCAACAGGATATTTTTCCGATCAGCCCGAGACAGCGGTGGACATGGAACACACACGGCTTCAACAATAGCAGGATCCATTGTAGGCAATGCCAGTTTACTTGGCATTGCCAAAGGAACCGCTAGAGGGGGTGCACCAAGTGCCAGACTTTCCATCTACAAGGTCTGTTGGTTGGGGTTCTGCAGTGATGCTGATATTCTTTCTGCCATGGATGATGCCATCCATGATGGAGTTGACATACTATCTCTCTCCCTTGGCCCTGGTCTTTCTCAGCCAATTTACTTTGAGGATGCTATCAGCATAGGATCATTCCATGCTTTCCAAAACGGAGTTTTTGTCTCTGCTGCAGCTGGAAACTCGTTTTTTCCAGGTACTGCTTGTAATGTTGCTCCTTGGATCATGACTGTTGCTGCTAGCACAATAGACAGGGAATTCAGTTCAATTATCTACCTTGGTAACTCAAAGATCTTAAAGGTTAAGTCAACAATAACAAACAATTTCTGTAGTTAACATTAGTATACATCTACTGCATTCCAGTATCAGTTAATTTAATCAAGAAAGGTTTATGTGCCTTCAGGGTTCTTCTTTGAATCCAACAAGAATGAATGAATCGTATGATTTGATATATGGAAGTGCCGCTGCAGCTACTGGAGTTTCACCCATAAATGCAAGGTATCTTCTGCATTATTTCTCTAAGAACAAACAAATTTCAACATTGATAAATGTTTCAGATTCTACCTACGCAACTTCTTGACGTCTACTCTACACTCTTTAAGCAAACTCAAACAAGTACTTTAGTGACATGATTCAAATTTTTAATGGCAGACAAAACTGGTCTCATTAAACAAGAGTGACATGATTCAAATTTTTTAATACTATTCTTTGATTTATTCGTACAGCTTCTGCAAGAACAATACTCTAGATCCTACCTTAATCAAAGGTAAGATTGTGATTTGCACAATTGAGGATTTCTTGAGTGATGACAGACGAGAGAAGGCCTTAATAATAAGGCAAGGTGGGGGTGTTGGAATGATACTTAATGACCATAATGCCAAAGATTTTGGTTTTCAATTTGCCATCCCAACCACTCTCATTGGTCAGGATGCCTTAGAAGAGCTTCAAGCCTATACATCGACCGAGAAGTGAGTCCTAAAAGTTTGCTACAAAGGAGAGAAAATATTTAGTAACAAGTTAGTCACACTAATTATCAAAATATTGATCATGAAACATTGTCTACTAATGTTTTACTATGTCAGGAATCCCAAAGCTAGAATCTACCCAACAATAACTGTAGTTGGTACCAAACCTGCACCAGAAGTGGCAATTTTTTCTTCCATGGGACCAAATATAATAACACCAGACATTATTAAGGCAAGTTTACAGATAGATTATGTTTAGAGCTACATGCACAACAGATTATTCTGAATCCAGATTCTTTGTTGAGTTTTTTGATAATGTCCTCTGTTCAGCATTAAAAATACACTCACATTGGTACTTTAAAAAACTTTTTAATATATTTTAAGACTTCAAAATCAGTGTACATATGTGAATTTTGAAATCACAGTAGAGGAACAACACTTAAAACCCAACAGAGAATCCAAATTTGATTATTCTGGTCTAATTGACACAAAGGGATATAGTGTTGAAGGTTGATATATACTTGGTCCCATAATTATATATGATGCTAAATAGTGTGTTTTCATGAAATTATGAAGCCTGACATCACAGCACCTGGAGTGAATATTTTAGCAGCATGGTCTCCGGTTGGAACTTTAGCCACAGTTGAAGAACGAGCCCTCAACTATAACATCCTTTCAGGAACATCAATGTCTTGCCCCCATATAACTGCAGTTGCAGCAAATATAAAATCTCACCATCCACACTGGGGTCCTGCAGCCATAAAGTCTGCAATAATGACAACAGGTAAGGTATTCTTCGTTCATGCTAAAAAATTCCTTGTCAAGAACAAGAGTGGATGTTTGTAATTGTGATTATTACGATGGTTCACCGAAGAGATACAACATCAATTAGACATGAGCCTAACTCATATATAAGGGATTAACACTACTTCTGACCCAAAATCTTAAGACAATGAATTTATGGGTTTTCATCTTTATATAATGCTCAACTTTCTTAATTTTACTCGATATGGAACTTAAACTTACACTTGCATTCCTAACACATTCTAACCGATGCCTTTGTTTTAATGTTACAGCCACAGTTATGGATAACACACATCACCTCATAGGAAGAGATCCAAAGGGTACTCCAACCACACCATTTGACTATGGATCCGGACATGTTAACCCAGTTGCATCACTGAATCCGGGATTAGTATATGAATTTAACTCCCAAGATGTTCTGAACTTTCTGTGCAGCAATGGAGCAAGTTCAGCACAACTCAGAAACCTCACTGGGAATCTTACTCAATGCCAAAAACCTCTTACAGCTTCCTACAACTTCAATTATCCTTCGATTGGAGTGTCCAACTTGAATGGAAGTTTATCAGTTTATCGTACAGTTACTTATTATGGTGGGGAGCCAACAGTGTATTATGCAAGTGTTGAAAACCCATCTGGTGTGAAGGTTACTGTTACTCCAGCAGAATTGAAGTTCTGGAAAATTGGGGAGAAAAAAAGTTTCAGAATTGATTTCTTCCCTTTGAGGAATAGCAATGGAAAGTTTGTGTTTGGTGCTTTGGTATGGAACAGTGGCACACAAAGGGTGAGGAGTCCTATTGCTCTCAACGTGCTATCTACTTAATGTTCATTGCTTCTTGGCTTTGTATCAATATAAGGTTTTCATCAAAAGAAAATGCATTCAAATGTTCTATCTTTTATCGCAGTATCAGTTCTGTATCTGCACATAACTTCATCTTAATTTTAACTAAATTATAAAATTTACCCCATTATTAAAAAAAAATCATTTTTATCATTATTAAAATATTATATTTACATATATTAATATTAAGAGTCTTAATTTAAGACGATATATATGTAGAGGCACGTTAGCATTAAGGTTTTTCGAGAAAAAATAAATAAATAATGGGTTTGCACGAGTAATGCACTGGGTTAATTTATAGTTGGGCTTATGTCAAACAAAAAAAGAAGGAAGTTACTTTTTCCACCCCCCAAGACTACTTCCTAATTCTCTACGAGGGTGTTTAAAATATCTAAAACACCCATGCTTGAATTGTGAAACTCATAAACATAATCCAGAATGTATTTTCAAATCAAAAACTACATTTCAAATTATGCATTTCATAATTATATTTCTAATTACATAACTTGGAATGCATGTCAAATCCAAAAATCTACTCTTGATTTTGTGGTATGAAATAAACTTTCTAGATGTAATCCAAAAATGTTTTTCTAAATTTTTAGAGAGTTAAATATGTTTTCAGTCTCTTAACTTCTAGTGAAAATTGAAATTAGTTTCTCTTGGAATCTCTAGCTTAATTTAGTCTCTCAACTTTAGAAATTTGTGGATTTAGTTTTTTTAACCAGATTTCATTAAATTTATTTGGCGTTTTAAATGTGTTTCATAATACCATTTGAGCGGTTTACACTATTTGACACATTTTGGCTTTAATGATAGCTGGAAACACGTTTCAAACGTCAAACAAACTTGACAAAATATTGTTAACGGGACTAAATCCACATATTTCTAAAGATAGAAGACTAAATTAGTCAAAAATTTCAAAGATTGACTAATTTTAATTTTTACATAAAATTAACCAAAAAATATATTTAATCCATTTTTAAATTACAATGTATTTCTAAATTATTCATAATACATTCTTTAATTACTCAATTCAAATTTACTTTTAAATTATGAAATCTAAAATGTATTTTTAAGATTTAGAAGATAATTTTGAATTATATAATTTTTAAAAAATTAGAATGTACAATATAGAATATTTCCAATCAATGAATAAGAACATATGCCCAAAATCTAGACCAAGCTCTACTCAAGTGTTCATGAAAATGGAAATTAAAACAAAGAATGAACAAAGGAGAAAGTAAAGCTGGGAATAAGAACCATGTTTTTCTTTTCTGTTTTCTCTCTTCCTTTTTCCCCTTTCACTCCATCATTTCTATTTCTTGGTTTGTTCTGGCCATGAGATAACGTTATTTGAAAAACAATCGGTATCATGAGATAACGTTGTTTAACTTTCTTTGTTTTTTCTTGTCCAAATTTATTTCATGGCTCTGATAATTCATGATTGTAAATATTTAGAAAGTTCCGTTTTGGGTAAGAAAAAAAAAGTTGTTTTTTTTTTTTGTGTGCCTAGAGTCAAGAAAGTTCATAGTTGGACCTACCTACCTACGACCAACCAAATAATGTTGCATAATTTATCCACTTCGGTCAAACATATGTGAATGTTGAAAAGAGAAAAAAAAGTCAACAAAATTTGGATGGTTCAATGAAACTGTCAACTGTGACCAATTTGTGTGACAATTCATCTTTTGCCGATTAATAAAGAGATTGAGAAAAAAGAACATAAAAACGGTGAGACTCGTATTTAAAATACAAACACGTAAAAGGAATAACTACATTATCATCTTTTACATTAATAACGTAAAAGGAAAGATCAAAAGGAATAAATTAATTATCTTAATAAAAAAATTAATGTCATCAACTTAATCATCACCTTATTACCTGCTCATAAATCTATCTAGACATCATAACATTATTTCATATTACTTCTATTTTTTTACGCAAATTAAAATTTTTGAAAGATAAAGTTATGATGAAATAAAAATAAAAAACATGAATAGTTTACTAAGAAATTTTTTAATTGTATTCTTTAATTTTTGTTTTTATAAAATTTTGGATTTTACAAGAAAAAAATGAAATATTAATGAGATTTTGAGAAATTTTATATTTAAATATCATACAAAAACCACATAAAATATTTTCTTTATCTAAAGAGTGAAAATCTACTTACTCTAAGAATAAGCCACTTAAATTGTTCTCAATCTCAAATGTCTATATTTATTTTATGTTGAGAATTCATATTAATAGATCACTATTAGCTTTGATGCATCAATATTTCACAACGAAGAGGGGTGAATTGGTTTTTCAAACTTTTGATTTGTTCTTATACTTGAAAAACAATTTTTATGAAATCTTTAACCAATTGACATACGAAGTTTAAAAATGCATATTGTTCAACTTTTATACCTAGCAAAAATTAGAAGAGAATGAAAGAGAGCACAAGAGACAACAAAATTTATACTGGTTTGATTCAAATGAATCTCACTAAAAATTTCACTATATCAACAAGAGAAGGAATACAAGAAACATCTATGCAATTCCTAAACTCTAAAATCACACTTTCTTGAAGACATCCCTTCAAAAAATGTGCAAACTGTAATGCTCCAAACAATTACACACAATTACCACAATCACAGTGATAACACATAATTTCAAATTCAAGAAACTACAAGAAAAGAATACAAAAACAGTGAACAATAACACCTGATTTAGTACACAACTTTGGTGTCAATATTACACCTTATTCATTTGATTTTGATGATCATTCTTTATGAACACTTAAGCCCTTGCTGCAGAATTTGCTCCAAGAAGATTTTCAGCACTCTTTTCTCTTTCTTTTTGGTTGAAAACGTTGTTAACAGAAAGTGTTAAATCTGTTTTTATTTCAACCGCTGCTGTCAGGATAAGCCTAATCGACTACATTAGTTGACTAATCAACTATATTATGACAAGATCCAAATCCAAGTTTCAAAACTAATTTAATTAACTAGATTAGTAGCTTAATCGACAACAAATTAACATTTTCATATTATCATATATATATATATATATATATATATATATGTCTTGTTTTAATTTCAATCATTCTCATATTACTATACGTTGTTATGTAAGTAATATATTTTTTATACGAAAAAATTAAAATTAAAACTAACTTATTAGAATGTATGTTCATCAATTAAAATATTTTTTATTTGTTATCATTTTAACGTCGGTCATGTATTATAAAAAAGAAATAATTTACTTTAATATATTGTTGTATCTATATACTAACAAATATTATACTATTTAAAAAAGTAATTGATTGACTTTATTTAGTTTTTGGAATAATGCAATCTCCAATGTTATATGAAAGTATGATGTTAGATTTAAGAAAAGAAAAAACAAGTGTTGATGGAAGTGAGAGAGGTGCCATGTTTGAGTGATAAAAGCTTCGTTACAGTTTTCATATCATTGGCAGTCAAACGTCAACCTTTCACATCATCCCCTCACTCCCTATTTAATTTCGGTGCCTATCTTTGCTGTCCCATTTATTTACTTTCTTCACCTTCTGCTTCTGCACTGTACTTTGCTCAAAAAAACAAAACTTAAAAAATGCAATGAATGATGGATGATGGGTGAAGGTTAAAGTGATGGGTTGTGAGACCTCATTTATGGAATGGGTGGGGTCGCACACACACGATCTGACTACCTTCTTTAAATCACATCAAATGCAATGAATGGGAGCCTCAGTTCCAAAGAACTTCTTCAGAGACTGAATCCCAAATTCAGACCTTATTTTCAGATAATTAATAACCCTTCAATGTCATCACATCCCAATGCTTCAAGAATCGGAATCTATTCATCTTATCCACCATTTTTAAAATATCAAATAATTATTCATACTACTAAAAAAAACTCAAATTTTGTATTAATTTTGTTTAAAAGTTTGGATTAAATATGTTTTTAGTTCTCTAGAACTTTAATAAATTTTGATTTCTAAACTTTAAAAATGAATGAATATAGTCTTTTAACCCAATTTTATTAACTCTTTTTTAAGTTTCAAACGCATTTCTCAGTAAATATTGGAGTTATTTACGCCGTTTGACATATTCTCAACTCAATATTTACTGAGAAATGCGTTCGAAACATAAAAAAAAAATTAATAAAATTGGGTTAAAAAGACTATATTCATTCATTTTTAAAGTTTAGGGACCAAAATTTATCAAAGTTTTGACCATTGACAAATTCCAATTTTGAGTCAAAGTTCAGGGACTAAAAACATACTTAACCCTAAAATTTTTGATAGAAAATATTTACAAATTTTGTTGTAAAAAAATTACACGAAATTACTATCAATTTTTTTATAAAATATTTTATATAAAATACTTTTTGTAACAAATTTTATAAAAAATATTTACAAATTTTATAATTTTATAAAAAATAATTACTCACAAAAAAATTACTTGTTAATTAAACTTTTAGAAAAAATAACAGAAAAAAATTTTCTAATAAATTCTTTTAACAAATTTATAAAAAAAATCTAGTGTAATATAAAAATTTATAGTAATATCATGAATAATCACCGACATGTTATCTTAAATTAGTAAAAATTGTAAAGACTAGATTTTAGGTTTAGTTTATAAAATTAACTTATGAAATTTTCATTTATGTTAATATTATAGTAGTATTATAATGAATGTTATGAGAAGTGTAACAAATAATAGTTTTGTTTTCGTGTTAAACCTCAATAATTATTATTTTTAAATAAAACGGAGAAGATGAGTGACAAAAAAAGGTGCCATACATTGACTTTTCTTAAATAATGAAATGACAAACGTGCTTTTCATCCTTAGCCACAAGAAATAACAAAAGGGACTTCTTTGTAAAATGAAAGTTATATTCCTCTGAGGACGAAATTGACTTAAGTAACTGGTTGTTGTTGTAGTGGCCCCTCTTTTATCACCTTCTTAATTTCATAATTAACATTTAAATCTTCATTCATAATCTACTAAATAGTTAGAACGGATAAAATTTAACCTAATAAGTTATTATTAAAACAATATTTTAGACGTAAAAGTAATTCAAAAGTGTTATTGTGCAAGTGTTCTTAGTTTAGGGTGATTTAATTAAAGTATTTAAGTACTTATATATGTTTCCCAATTATTGTTGTTTGATTGGTTGAATGTGTAGATGTTATTCAATTAAGGATAAGTTAGGTTTTTGATGAGAAGATATCAAGAGGATTCGACATCAAGTGAATAAATTTAAACATAAGAGATTAAGAAACTAATTAAAAAAATTAAGACAATAAATTTACGTATCTATTTATCTATATATTATTTATTTTACTTATTTTTATTTGATTTAAAAATTTTAATCCATTCTAAAATTTTATTAAGATGTCCAAAGTTTACTACAGAAATGCTGAATTTATCAACAAAAATTTACCAAGAAATAAAAAATTATCAATAATATGTAATTAAATATATATA
>Ga0214545_1005796_pt1 | contig 22023 bp, 13 predicted proteins | sample CNSS4metaG_FD_160064 | JGI IMG/M metagenome (GOLD analysis project Ga0214545, IMG submission 160064) | Root nodule microbial communities from cowpea collected in UCLA plant growth center, Los Angeles, California, USA - CNSS4 | ecosystem: Host-associated > Plants > Roots > Nodule | place: USA...
AAATAGAAATATATAATATATATATATATATATATATATATATATATATATATATATATATATATATATATATATATATATATATATATTTAATTGCTATTAACCATACATAGCATTTTCATAATTTTAATTCATATAAAATGGATGCCTTAAAAATGTAATTTGTAAGGCCCAGATTTCCTGCCCTAAAGCTTTAAGGGTTGTCCTTCAGCTATTGGGCCTTAGGGCTGGCCCAAAAGATAAAGCCACCTGAGTCTGACCTAATTCCACACTTTTCAGATTTCTTCTACCTTGGTGCTTAGAGTCGCAGTCGCACTCTCTCCGTTTAGGTTCTGTTGTGTTGACAGTCTGCCTCCCGTTTGGTCGTTCTTAGCTCACGTAAGTGCTCTCAGACTCGTAGTTTCCTTCCTTGGCCTGTTTTTCGTAAGTTGTTGTTAGGGTTCCGAAATGACCCATTCTCACACTGTTTTCCAACTTCGAGTCTGTTCCTAGAAGTTGTTTGTCCTCCACAGTTTGGGTGTCGAGGTTTTCAGCTAGCTTGTCTAGGTACGGAAAGCTAGAACCTCACTGTTAATGTGTTTGTAAACTGTTTTGCGGTACATTTTTATGATTCTTGAACTTGTATGCTGTTGAGATTGCTTGCGGTGGTTGGTGTTGTTGTTGGTATGTGCAAAATACGACTGTTACAGGCATGGCAGTGGCGGTGACTGTTAAACTCGCCCAGGCGAGCACGTCTCGCCCAGGCGAGGTGAGCAGAGGTTCGCCCAGACCTTCTCGCGCAAATGGTCGCCTAGGCGACTCGCTCAATTTCGAGCAAGCGAGCGTCTCGCCTAGGCGAGGCAAGTCTCGCCTAAGCGAGAACGTGCGGAGGCCCCTGTTCCAGATTCGCGAACTCTCGCTTAGGCGGAGAGGACTCGCCTGAGCGAGAGACTCTCACCTGGGCGAGGCTCCTCAGCCTGAGCGACGGTTTGAGGTTTTCATGTCTTTTGGTGGTTGAACTGTGTTCTATTGTACTATTATGTGATGGTATAGGGGGGAACTGAGTATGCATGTTGGGAGGAGATTATATGTGGGGGGGATTATGAATTTGGCATGATCTCTACATGAATTGTATATGATAAGTTGGTTACATATGTATGTGCGTGTGGTCACAAACTTGGCATGAGCAATAATGAATCTTGGTGGTTGGTAAACCTTTGGTATGGTTGGTATGAGGAGAAACACTTTACTCATGATCGGGAATAAGGAGTTGGTAATGATTCAACATATGAGAAATGGAGATTTGTTATGGGTTTTGGTTTGAAATCTTATGTGCAACTTATGTATAAATTCTTGGTTGTTTATGTATGCTGGTCTGTGTCAATGCATAATTCCTTGGGGTCTCTAGGTGAGACTTTCAGGGTTGCGCTTCAGTAGTCGGGACGTAATTCCATGGCCCCTGTTAGTGGGTGTCCATGGTGGTGCCCCATCTGTATGACTAGGTAAGGATTCAAGGTAAGGTTGCATTCTGACCCTCTAAAGAGTCAGTTAGTCTCACCTAGAGTGGACTGACTCCTGTGGTAAGAGTAGCAGGAGGCCTGAAATTCATTAAGGGTTAACCTTGTGGTGAGGGAAAATTGATTCATTGTAACACTTGTAACACATAGCTCGGGGGTAAGCAGCTCGGGGGTGAGCAGAGGTATCCACCACAGGTGTAAGCATCCGCTGAATCCGACCAGGTTATATACGTATCCGGATGAGTTGAGTCGAATCGTAGTGTATTGAATGAAGAGTCATAACATGCTTGGATGTTGTATGAGTATGGGATGGTGAAAATATATTTGACTGTATGATGAATATGTTGTCGGCTCTAGCTTACCTGTTTTGTTGTATGGTTGTATTGTATGTGGCTACTCTTTCTCACGATGATCATCAATGTGATTGATGGGAGCAAATGGGCGAGGTTCTCGTGGTCCACAAGGAAATGGCGATTCCGCTGCTTAGCCATCTGGGCTGAAGTTTAATTTTTTCCCGTCATGGTTATTTAGGGCAATGGCCCATGTATTGCCTTATGCTTTACTATTCTATTCTCCTATTAGACTTTTATCTTGTTCCCTTGGCATCGTGGTGTGCCTAGAACTTGTAGGGGCTGTGTATGAGACCCCAGGACTGCGCTATTGATTTATCCGTGTGTGACGTTTCTTTTAATTCTGATTAATAATTAAATGGGACATTACATAATTTCATAAAACTCGTCCATTGATTCGGTCAATTAAAATAAATCAACAAACTTATGCATCCATTTAATTAAATACACTTTGTTAATGCACCAAATTATAAACATACATAAGTGCTTTTTGTTTATTTGAAACCTTATGTATTAGTGAAAATAACCATGAATTCAATTCCTTGGAATTGACACTAATATTGATCCATAATAGAGCACTAACATTGATCCATAATAGATCCTGCGAATATATGTTCTTCAATTTATATTGTAATTTTTGTGTACTATCCAATCACCGTTTCTCATTTATCTTTTTGCCTTTCTTTTCTCTTCTCACACATTCTTAATGGGTTACTATGAAAAGAACCTTATGGCCAGAGATAGAACCCCAATCCCTTTTATAAACCAACGTTCATCAAGTCGGTTTTTATTTTATCTTTATTTTATTTTATTATCACTTCCCATAATAATAACCAATAGGTCTTTAAATTTTATTAAATCACAATTGGGTCCATCATAATATTTCAAATGAGTCACATAATAGAATTAATTTTTCAGTTAATTCTAACAACGATGGACTTTTTCTACAAGTTTTCGAAAACTTTGAAAATTACACACCTATTTCTTTGAGTTGCATGAAGAAAGATGAAGTTCAAATGAAACTCTTGGAACTAAAAAGGGAGGTGAATTCCATTGCATCATAAGAAGGAGGAGGTATATTTTATATTAGAGACTTGAAGCGGACTGTGGAGGAGGCATGTCTTAGTGACAAAGAGGAAGGGTCTCGAAAAGGAGAAGTTTCTAGATACAATCTAGTTGATCATTTAGTTTCAGAAATTGGATTGTTATTTTGTGACTGTGGAACCTCAAATAAAGCTAAGGTATGGTTCATAGTCACTTCTAATTACCAAACATAGATGAGATGTCAAATGAGGCAACCCCTCTTGACTTGACTTGAGAAAAAGGATAATAAGTATCATCATCATTGGATAGAAAGACACACTTCAAGGGCGTTGTGTTACATCTCTTTCTATAGTTTCTTTAAAGTTAATGTGCAACTTTCCATAGTGAGTGGGCTAACATCTTTTTTTGTGTTGAACAAAACAAGAAAAAGATCTTTGATTACAATTCCTCTTAAGCACTTAGAGTCAGAAGCTGGTATTTGCTGGGGGCTTTGACACTTTGGCACAAGAAATTTCACACTTGGAGGACTCTACCGTGAATGTTGGAAAACTTTCCGTTGAACAAAGGAAGGAAAAGATTCATAGATACATGAAGAAGAGAAATGAAAGAAACTCTAGCAAGAAAATAAAGGTATTGTATTTGAATAACAACACTAACAAACAAATTTGAAATCTTATATTGTGTCACATGAATTCAAATTATTACATCAAGTCATACACTTCAGAATTCAACTAATGGTGTAGTTTCTTTTCAAAAATTATGTATGCTTGTTGCAAAACTTTGGCAAATAGCAAACCACAAATTAGAGGAAGGTATGAAAAAATGATGACTTTGGAGATAGCCATAGATGAGGAAGTAGCAACCATGAAGAAAATGATGAAGAGGTAGCGAAAAATAACTTTTTTACCAATTAACTTATTCATAACTGAACTTTAGCTTATGTAGAAATTTGTTTTCAATTTTCTTTCTACAAGTGTTCATAAAGGACTTTTTACAAATGGTATGAAAATAGACGAAATTCCCTATGAATTTTGCTTTTCAATTATTTGATGGCCTAATTCCTTGATGTCATATTCCTTCCATTTTTTATTTGCTGATAATTTTGAAAGAAGATGATTTTGTCGATTCCTTAAATATCTTTGCACATATCAAATGGGTGAACTTGACTTAAGTCTTCATGCTCCTAGGTAATCATTTGTTAAATAATTAGTTTAATGCCAAAAGAACTAGTCAATTACTAAAAATATCTTGATTATTTTGTTTGATTTAATGCATAAAGAAGAAAAAACATCTATGTATGACAAGTAGTGTTATACAATTTTGGCCATGGTGGAAACATGTGGCGGTTTTTTGACCTGCTACCATAACAAGGCAATGGCGAAACAGATTTCTCATGGCGGTCCATGGCATTCATCTTTTGCATAGCGGTTGGCGGTGGTGGTACCGGAACGACAATGGTGGAAGAAACTGGGTGGAGAGGAAAGATGACAACTACATGGAGAAAAATAAAAGCAAATTGGGAGAAGGGAATGATAGGAGCGACGTAGAAACCCTAATTGCATCAACCTTATTATTTGTTTTGTGTTTAAAACACAATTAAAAATTGGGCCTGGCCCAACAAAACTTTAAAACTCACCTTACTCTAATACACACAACTTTAGAACACTTTTTCTTTTAGTCTTTTTCAGCTGCAACTTACTACCACCAATAGCTACCGTTGTCGTCACTACTCGCTGGTAACCGCTTTCGTCACCGGCCAAGCCTGTTTTTTTATTTTCAATTTGTTTTCTATTTTTCTTCTTCTACATTTTCACTATAACTATTTTTCAAAAAAAAAAAACTATTTTCACTTAATATTACTTTTGTTAAAATACTCTGTTGGTCCTTGTTTTGGTTTACAAATCTCAAATTGGTCCTCGTATTTTTATTGATCTCAATTTCGTTCTTTTTTTTGTAAATCTATATTAAGTAGGCCTAATCGTTAACAATGTTAAAATGATTAACGATTCTTGGTTTTTTAGTGTCTGGCGTGTCTTTATATATTATTTTGAGGATTGAATAATGCTTTGCGTGGGGTAATTTAGGAATTTAGGAATTTTAGAATCCCGTCACAATGACCCAAGGCCGTGAAGGTGAAAGTGAGATTGAGGCTTTCAGAGCGTCTTTGTCGTTGATCATGGTTGTGGTTGAGCGAAGGCCGCCAACCCTGAAGTTGAGTGTCAGTTGACTTCGTGAGTGATCATTGGTTGTTTTCGTTGATTAGGTATAGGGTTGTGGGCGTTGTTGGGTTTTGGGTTTTTTGTTGGGATTATGATGTTTTGTTGTTTGGGTATGAGGTTTTATTGCTTTTCTATTGTGTTTTTTAATGTTGCTGGTCCCCTCATTTTTGACATTGAAATTTGTTTAAGTTGTGGTCCCCTATTTGAATGCATGGTTCAATGTTGGTATAGATTGTAATATATGACTTACTTTGGGGGCAATATATACGAGTGTAGATATAGAATGTTTGTTGACCATTTTGAAGTGGTGGTTCACTATAGGGGTCACTTTATTAGTAATGAGAAATTGGAATATGATGGGGAAACAATCACTTGGTTTTGTTCCCCTGATACGTGGGGGTATTTTGAGGTTATTGTTGGATTAAAAGAGTTGGGACATGTAGCACTGAAGGAGTTGTGGTACTGTTTAGGAGGTGGGTCTGTCTTAAAAGATAGGTTGGACCTTTTGTGTGATGATAAGAGGGCTATGCATATAGTCAACTTAACAAGGTTAAATGGTGTAGTTCATTTGTACGTGGTACACGAAATGACTATACCTGAGATATTAAACATGATTGAGGGTGCTAGTATAGGGGCGGTTGGTCCTTTTGAGGTTAATGATGTAGATCATTGTGTCAATGAGGGTGATGAGCATGGTGATGGTCTAGGTGAAGTAGTAGGAAAGGATGGGGATGAAGGTAAGGGTGATGTCACAACTGAAGTAGTCTTAGGGAATGGGGATGTTGATGAAGGTGAATGTGAAAATGATGGTTATGATCATGGTAAAGGTGCAAGTGAAGTGTTGGCAAAGGAAGGGGATCAAGGTAAAAGTGATGTTGCAACTAAAGTAGTGTTAGGGGAGAGGGTTGTTGACGAATGTCAGTGTGAAATTCAGGGTGATCACCATGGTGACGGTGTAGGTGAAGATCTGACAAAAGGGAGGGTATGAAGGTGACAGTGAAGTATTGAATGAGGAAAGTCTAGTTGATGTAAACATTAATTGTGATGTACATAGTGATTCATGGGATGGTAATGTGGAATGTGAAGTTGAAAGTGTATCAGCTGGAGAAGGTTGGTACACAAAACAAAAGTAAAGTGGTTTAGATTTTGATGAAGTAAGGAATGATTTGGGATTGTTAAATTTTGAGCGGCATTCAGATGAATTGGTTAGTGGTTCAAACACTGATAAAGTCAATGTTGATATTGGGAGTTATGGGACATTTCCTACCTTTTCAATGCCAAAAAAGATGGAGAAATATAGATAGGAACTTATTTCACAAAGAAACATGAATTCGCGAAAGCAATTCGAACCTATGCATTAGCAAATAGGAAAATTTTGAAATTTGCAAAAAATGATAAGAAGAGGGTTTCAATGAATGTTTGGGAGCAAATGGAAAATGCAAAATTGTATATTTATTGTGGTTATATGGTTGTAGTGAAGTCATGGCAACTAAGAAAAATAATAGATGATCATACTTGTTCTAGAGATTTTAACGTCAAATTAATGAATGCAAAGTGGTTAAGTAAGAAGATGGAGAAGATAGTCAGAGAAAACCCTAATATGAAGGTCATGGACATTCGTGACAAAGTTAGTAGGAAATAGAACGTATGTATCTCTAGAAATATGGTTTTTTGAGCTAAAGTTATAGCTAGAGACCACGTGGATGGGTCATTTTCAGAACAGTATAGGAGAATATATGATTATGCACACAAGCTTTTGAGAAAAAATCCAAGGTCCATAGTAAAGGTAAATGTTGAGAACATTGAAGGTGAAGTCATATTTAAGAGATTTTATGCATGTTTGAAGGCATGCAAAGATAGTTTCACATGTTGTAGACCTTTCATTGGATTGGATGACTGCTTTCTAAAATGCAAGTATGGTGGTGAGTTATTAACAACAGTTGGAAGAGAAGGGAATGAGCATATTCTACCTCTATCATATGTTATTGTAGAATTTGAGAATAAGGACTTGTGGAGATGGTTCTCGAAGCTTTTGATTAATGATCTTGGTGGGGATACAGTTTCTGCATCATGCACTTTTATATCAGACCAACAAAAGGTTATTCCTATAACTTTTGTTGTTTAAATTCAATTAATTTCCACTTTAACATCATGCAGTATAAAAATTTTGACAATATTGTTTTTCATATTTAAACATAAGGTCTTCTACCAGTTATGCAAGAACTTCTCCCTAGAGTTGACCAGAGATTTTGTGTTAGGCACTTGTATGCAAATTTTAGAAAGCAATTTCGCAGAAAAAATCTTAAACGTCTCATGTAGAAGGCTGCAACAGCCACACATTCGTGTTTACATCATGAGGAGATGGCCAAAAATAGATCAAAGGTAACATCTATTAAAGGCTTAGTGTGCCCTAAAATTGTTGACAGACTTAAGCAGGAATCAGGCTTAATAAGACACTAGATACCAAGGTAAATTACCTTTCTTCATGGCAAGCTTGAATTTATTTATGTAGTAGTCATATATTTTTGTTGTTATTGATCACAGGTGGTCAATAGAGAAATTGTTTGAAGTTAGGCACGCTTCACAGATTTTGGAACAGTTTGTGGTCAATATTGAAAAAATGGAGTGTACATGCAAGAAATGGAGCATAAGTGGAATTCCTTGTTGCCACACCTGTGCCATGAAATTTTTGAATCTAAATGGAGAAGACTTTATCGCCCATTGGTTTAGGAAGTCAACCTACGAGGAAACGTACAACTCAATTTTTACCCTATCAATGGTCAGCATGTGTGGGAAGTTACAACCTATCCTGATGTCTTGCCCTTGCCCCTAACAAAAATGATAATGCCTAGAAGACCTAAGAAGAAGAAAAGATTAGAACCTTGGGAGTTGAAGAAGGATGAAACTTCATTACGAAAGGGAAGGATTCGCAAAAGATGTGTTGTGTGCAGGGAAATTGGTCACAACAAAACTGTTTGTCCGAAAAAACTTGTGCCACCACAAACTCAATCATCACCTGATCAATCTCAACAACCAGCATCAACCCCACCCACAGATACACAAGTTTGGGCACCTACACAATCTACATCAGCCCCATCAGCATATACACAACCTATGCCACCTACACAATTTACCCATCAATCATCCCACCAAAAGTAACAACACACGTAGTCCTCAACATCAGTCAATCAGTGCCAATAATCGGAGGGTCCACATCAACACCCATCAAGCAACCAATTTGTCCCACCTATGAGGAACAAACTCCAAACTAGAAGGGGACATGTTTGGAAGCCCTGAGTAGTTTTAGATCTACATTTTTGAATATGCTTTGTAGATCTTGTTTCAAACTTTTCTTAATTTAAGACTCATAGGCATATAAACATTTGGGCGTTTGATAGGTAGTCCACTTTCAAGTATTTTGAATCTGCTACAATGTTTCTTATTTTTAAGTACTTGTGCTTTGGCCGTTTGATAGGTCATTTATTTTGGTGTAATGAAGTTTATAATTACTTTGACTAAATATTGTGTGTAGTCAGTGTATATCATATTGGGTGCACTCATTGAATATCATATATCGTGTGAGGAACTTTTGAATTAGGTTGACAAAATTTTGTGTGTAATGATTGAATATCACATATGGTGTGATCAACATTTCAATTAGGTTCACTTAATATCATATACACTTATTCAATATCATATATGTTGTGATGAACTTTTGAAATTGGTTGAACAATTTAGGTCATGATTCAACACAATTTATTGAAATAAATCCATGCCAATTTTTTTTTCCAAATATCAAAGTGTTTGTCACAACTGAATAATTGAAATAGTATTGTCTCTCCTAATAAATCACTTTGTAGTATTTCACTCACAAATTAATACATTCCAAAGATAAGGTATTAAGAAATGCTGAAACTTTCTCATTCATTTGGAAACATTACATCAAGTACATTCAAAGAACCTATTCAAAACATATCATAGATTTTTTAGCAACATTGTGAATAGGAATATCTTTAGTACACACAAAAAAGAAACCATTCCAAATAATATTTTCACCCATTTTTCCAAAGTTATAACTGATTTCTCGAAATTTAGTATTTTCCTTTCCACATCCCTTTCTTCCATATTCACCATAGTATCATCACTTTCATCATCATTCTTCATAGTGGGACCATGTGTTTCTTCAATTACATTTTCACTACACCATTTAAAAAAGTTGCAGCCAACCAGTTCTACACTTTCACCCTGTCCAACGAAAAAGCAATACCACCCATTACAAAATTAGGTTTTTGAAAACCAAAATTCAGTTCCATACATCATACCTTGAACTTTGGGCAACCCCAAAATTATCTCCCCATGTTCTTAGTAGTTCAAAGTTCTCGTGATTGCTTTCTCACCACAATAGGAAACGGGTATTACACCTAACCTCCTCACCCCACTCCATGAGAAGAAACACTAAGATTTTTCATCCTCCAACCATTACAAGTGCAGGACGAACAAGAATGAGAAGGAGACATTACTAGACCTCAACAAATCACAACGGAGAAGATGACTTCCACTTCTTTCAAACCCTTACATTCAAATGTTAGGGGCACATACCTCTTCTTAAAAGGGAAACCAACCACGACTGTTTTCAGTGATTTCCACAAGTGAATGACACATAGTAATACACATTACATCTACATCATCACATATAAACATCGTTTGCCAACAGATAACGGAAAGGGTCTATTTAATAGAGATTTACAAAAAATAGGACGAAATTGAGATCAATAAAAATACAAGGACTAATTTAAGATATATGAACCAAAACGAGGACCAACGAAGTATTTTAACTTATTATTTTTGGATTATATCTACACATGTCAATAAATTGAGGACTAAATTGATCTAAAATTTCAAAAAAAAAAAACTAATTACAATTTTCACTGAAATCAAAATCATCTCTAAATCTATTTAATATAATAACATTGTACTAGAAGAAAAGGAAAGGATGGGAAGGTTGGGGTTCGATACCTCCTGCTAACAGTTTGGAGAAATAAAATTGGATTACTAGAATTTAGAATATAGAATGAAAGAAGTTACATGTTCAACTCGTTCAACTCTCTGGCTAACTTTTAACTAAACAAGTAACTATTGATAAAAAAATATTAATAAGATTACGCACATTTAGGGTGTGTTCACTTGATAAGATGGATTTGGAGGAGAGTGTGAAGATGGATTTGTGAGAATTTGAGTGAATGAATATGTGTGTTTTTTTGAGTAGATTTAGAGGGTAAAGTGAATGGATTTTGAAATGAATTTTGTGAGAGTTAGTGAGTGATTTGAGTGATGTAATAAATAAAATAAAAATTTATAATAAATAAAGTTTGAAGATTAATAAAATACCCTCGATAAAATAATTTTTGGGTTAGTTAAAAATATTAAATTTAAAAACTAATATTTAATAAATTTTAATAAAAATAAATTATATTAAATTATTATTTTTATAATAATTACTATTATTTGAAATTATTATTATTAATTATCATTTATTGTTATATTTAATGACGTTATTATTTATTATATTATTTAACATTATTATTTATTAATATTATTATATACAGATAGAGAATAAATGGTTTTCCTGAATTTGGTTTAGCACGTGAATTTATCAGGATGTCATGTGATAGGTGAATTTGGACCCGGAATATTAAAGTAAAAGTTATATTGAGTCTAGTAAATCTCTTCATTTCAGTGAGATGTAAATCTCGTAAATTCTCATACTCACTTCCTCACACATCATTAAAAACGAACGATTACCATGATTACAAATCCACTCATCTAATTTCATCTCTATAATGAATCCACGAAAACGAAATCTCCTCTGGCATGTAAATGTCAAAATAGCATTTGTAGTACAAAGCAATCAACGTCTTATGAGTTGTGATGCAAAATAGAATATACATACGTGTCGATCAATTTAATTAAAATATTAAAACACACAATATTTTATTATATTGATGTGGCCAATGCTGCCTCTCTCCGTCATCAACTCCATATTTGCTTTAACATTTGAAAGTTAGAATTATTTCCCAAAAACGTAAGAAAAAAAAAATTAAATCTTTTTTGTGATCACTTCCTTTTCCAATCATCTTTATTTATTTTTATTTATTTGACCAATTAAATCTGAACTTAACCTTCAATTAAGGAATGAGTTGAGTACTTTAATTCTTATTAAAAATTAAAAGAACTTGTTTACCATAGAAATAAACATGAATTCTTAATTTCATAGAAGCTACATTCAGAAAACAACTATTTAATTTTAAGGTATAATTACTGTTTTTTAATTTTTTTGTTTAGTTTAATTTGATCTCCTTATTATTAGTTGGTTCAATTTAGTACTCAAATTATTTAAAAGGGTTCAATTTGGTTATCTCCGTTAAGTTAGAGTTAACATCGTGTCTGTACAAGACACGTGTCAAGCGATGAAATTTTTAACTTTTTAACTTATTTTTTTGTAATTTTTTAATTTTTTAATTTTTTTTCTAAAAGTTTATAATCTGTCATGTGTCAGGTTACTGTCGTGTCACATGGCAGTTTACAGTCATGACATGTGACAGTGATAATAATTGTTTTCAATTTAGTCTTTCATTTAAATTTTTTGTTCAGTTTAGTACCACTATTTTTTATAACGATTCAATTTTGTCATCTCCAATTTAAGACCAAATTAATAAATACAGTGGCGGATCTTGACCAGCATTGTTGGGGGAGCCAAAATAATACATTCAAAAATTTTACATTTAATGACTAGCATTAATACCGTCAAAATGAATACATAACTTAGTATAACAATAACCTACGCCATTAGCGGAAAATCAAACCACACTTAAAATTGAAAAAAAAATCGATGATAATAAAACCACACTTAAAATCCAATTATAAAAAACACATAGTACAATCCATTTTCTTCTATATTCATAAAATAAAAAAATTAATATACAATAGATTCATTAAATAAATTATTAAACTAATATTTCACTATCAAGTGAGACAAAAGATAATTATCTTCTTCTTTATTTCTTCGAGAATAGAAGAGAACAACTAAGATATGAGAGCAAAAATAATAGATCTTTTTCTCTTGAGAAACAAAAGAAAATAGACATATAATGGAACCACAATTAAAATTTGATTATAAAAAACACACAGTACAATACTTTTTCTTCTATGTAAAAAATAAAAAAATTAATATAGAAGAGATTCATTAAATAAATTATTAAACTAATATTTCACCATCAAATGAGACGATTCTTCATTTCTTCCTCGAGAATGGAAGAGAACAAAGGAGAAATAAGAGCAAAAATAAAATAATTTTTTTCTTTTCAAATACAAAAGAAAACGAAAACACATAAGAATGAAAGATGAGAACAATTTGTGAAAAACTCAAACTATAATAAAAAAAATAATAAAAATATCTTGATAAATCTTTTTATTCTTTACTATGCATGATTTTATATTTTATTATTTATTACCATTAATTATTATTTTTATAAAAGAAAAGAATATTTAATTTAATATTTATAATAAAAAAAATCAAAATACATAATATCTATATAAAAAAAATTAAAATACCTATCATAAAAAAAATTTCAAAATTTTGGGGGGGCCATGGCCCTCCCCTGCTACCATTATGCTCCGCCACTGAATAAATAAACTTAGTTACAACTTATATATACATGTTACAATAAATTTTTTTAATATATACATCAAATCACTTCACCTAAATACTCAAATTATTTTATTTTTTAAATTTTTAAATTTTTACCTTTGTAATTTCTTATACTTGAAATTTTTTAAACTTGTAAAAAATAAAATAATTTGAATATTTGAGTGTAGTGATTTGATGTATAAATTTAAAACAATTATTTTAACTTGTATATATAAATTATAATTAAACTTATTTACTAATTTAGTCTCAAATTGAAAAAGATAAAATTGGATCATTTTAAAGAATTGAGATACTAAATTGAACCAAAAATTTAAATAGAGGACTAGATTGAAAATAACTATTATCACTGACATGTCATGACTACAAACTATCACATGACATTACGATCATCTAACACGTGACAGTTTATAAATTTTTTAGATTTTTTTTTAAAATTAAAAAATTAAAAATTTTACTGCTTGACACGTCCTGTACGGACACGGTTTTAACTCCAACTTACTAGAGATGACCAAATTGAACCCTTTTAAATAATTGAGATACTAAATTGAACCAACTAATAATAAGGGGACTAAATTGAACTAAACAAAAAATTGGGAGATCAAATAATTGTACATAATTTTAAGTTAATAATTAGAATACTCTTTTATTCATATATATATATATATATATATATATATATATATTTATATATATAATTAGTAGTGTCTCACTCAAAGACTAAATTATTATTTACCCAATCATATATTATAGGATTTCATACTTAATACCATAATTAAAAAAACTATGATATTTTTCATTCTGTCTGAATCGAAGTATAATGATCATATCTTAAGTGAGACTAACTTTTCTTTTTTTATCATAGAAGGCTGTGGCATTATTAAAAATATTTTGCTACTTTCTAAAAAAAATTCATAAATCATCATTTAATTTTGAAAAGCCATTAGGGGAAATAAAGTGGTGAGGAATGTCATAGAAGTCTTTTCCATCCAACTTTATAGCAAACTAGTGTACTTACGTGAAAAATGGTATGAATACTTTTTTAGTAGACTTCTTTTGAACACACTTTTTATCAGTAAAATATTATTGAAAGAAAACATGTACTGGATTTTAGAATTTAGTTAATGAACTCATTTTTTCTGATTGTTTTAGTTTTTAATTAATTTGAATAAACAAGAGAAGATGTGTGAGGAGAAGTATTTATACCATGTACATGATTAGAAGATGTCTCAACAACTATGAGGTCTGAATAATGAAGGTCACATTCGGTGTTTCAGTAGTTTTGCTAATGAATTTGTAGCCACATCAATCACAGTGGAATGCAATAGTCATTTATGGTTTATATTCATGTAATGCTGTGTTAAATTATATTAATTTAATATTTGGTTAATGAAATTTAAAAAATAATTTTAATATAAAATTTTTAATGTGATAATTATTAAAATATAAATATATTAAAGTTATAGAAATTATTTTAAATTTATTAAATTAATTAAATTAATTCTCTCACTTCTTATCTTCTCATTTCATAAGAATATTATAGTATTTTATTAAAGTTTAAAAATACTAAAAGTTGATATGAGAATTGTTTATCAAAAGTGTTAGAATATTACGTTCCAAAAGAAAACATGGGTTAAATATGTTTTTTGTCCCTCAAGTTTCAGCGAAATTTAAAATTAGTTTCTCATCAAAACTTTTGACCAATTTAGTCCTTCATCTTTCAAAATGCATGAATTTAGTCATTTTAACCAAATTTTGTTAAGTTTATCTGACGTTTCAAACACATTTCATGATAGTATTTAAATTATTTACATTATTTAACACATTTTTGCTTCAATGTTAACTTAAATACTATCATGAAATGTGCTTAAAACGTCAGATAAACTTAACAAAATTTGGTTAAAATGACTAAATTCACGTATTTTGAAAGATGAAGGACTAAATTGATATAAAGTTTTGATGAGGGACTAATTCCAAAATTCACTGAAACTTGAGGGACCAAAAACATATTTAACCCAAAAAACATTAAAAAAAAGTGACTTTAACCGAAAAAGATTTTGTATTTAACAATTCTATATCATCGAACAGTCACTAAAAAGAACTAAGAAAAAGAAAAACATTGATCAAGAAAATTTTACAAATAATTTAGATAAGTTTTTGAACTCTTCTAATAATATGGTTGTGAGAATTATAATTTTCTTGTAGTAGAGTGATTTCTTAAATTGATTAGAAAATGAAACTACATGAAATTTTACATGATTATCATTCATGTTTCTCTGGTGGAGGGTGTATGTATTAATTATTTGAACAATTTACAATTGACCTCTTAATTATTGTTTTTTTTTATATTTTAAGAATAATGTTACTATCGATTTTTTTCGGTAGCTATTTTTTTTTAAACTTTGATTAATCATTTTAATTAAGATTTCTTTCCAAGTTATTTAAGCATAAAATTGAAATTTGTGATCTAGCTTAAGAAAATCTAATTGAATACTTCTCGATAACCATCACTCAATGGTAACTATTAAACCTTTTTCCATGAATTTCACGTGTTCTTTCCTTATTTATTATTTATTAATTGTGTTAAACTTTTCCAATGAAAGACTTTATTATTAAGCTGAAACAGTTGCACATGAACACAATATGAGAACTTAACAACCAAAACTGAAAAGTGTAGTTTGTCTCATCGTGCAAAGTAACAGAAAATAGTACCACCTAATGATTCCAATTCAATGCCAAAAACCATGGGCACACTGCATGCCTTGGATGAAGGAAAATAAATGTTCACTTTCTTCATGGTTTTTAATTTCCATTTATTAGTTAATAAAGAATTAAAAAAAAAATACTAACTTATAAAATTAGGTTTTTCATCATGGACAAATGATTTTGGATACACAATGGCTCTTGATTTCAGGTTCATTAGAATCTAGACAATACATGGTTTCATGTTTAATGTTGTTGGTTGTAAGACAAAGTTGTTTAACGAAAGTTGTTACATGTTTAATAATGAAAAACAAAATAGAGTCCTATAATATAATCAAGGAGTCTTACAAAAAAGTATTAGTTGAAGAATTAATAATATAAAAATGTTATGAATTAATAATTGTCTATTGATTTGATACATTTACTCAAATGATTGATACTTATATGATTCATTACTCTTTATATAAATATTTGTATTAACTAAGTTGATTTGTTTCCTTTGTGATTACATGTTGTATCTATAAATATGATTTTTCCTATCAATAATAATACATAAATGAGTTGCTCCATATTCTCTCATTTTCTATTCTCTATTGTTTCTTCTCTTCACTATTATCTATTATTCTCTCTATTATTCCTTTTATTTCATAACACGTTATCAGCACGATGCTTCAACCAACTGAGGGCTGGTGGAAGTTTTATCTCTTTAAGGACAATGTTTAAGGACAATGTTCTGCGTGTCTCAATCCAACCTCTTTCTAATCCTTTCTTCATCTATAATTTTATAATATATTCTTATTCTTGGGATAAAATTGTTTGACTTTATCAATTTTCTTCTCCATCTTATTATTATTATTATTATTATGATGTTGATTATTACTATTACTATTACTAATTTTAAACAGGTCAAATCTTACAAATTTTGAATTTGTCATCTTGATATTACAAGGAAGAATTCCTTATATTGGATTTTAAATGTTGAAATACATTTAGATGCAATGAATTTTGGGATACCATTAAAGAAAAAAATAGAACATCTAAGCAACTAATTTGCTCATGCTAAAAAAAAATATTGTGAAAAGAGATTTCACAAATATTATGAATTTATTTCATTCCTATGTATGGCTGGATAAAGCAATAAAGCTTTTGATGAAAAATCATGAGATCCGCCTAATATGCTCCATTCCCAGAAGTGAATGCAGCAATAAATATTATGAATTTGTTTCATGCCTTTGTATGGCTGAACAAAGCAATGAGCTTTCGATAGAAAATCATGAAACATGTCCAATTGGTTATGTTCCATTTCCAGAAGTGAATGCAACAATATTTGATGTATATTTTCATGATCATGATATTGACTATTTATAAAAGAAATTTCAAAGACACATTTTGTTACCAAAAATGGCACGATAATTTGAAAAAGAAAAAAGAAAAATGTGAAAATATTGACAAATAAGATAAAAAATATATTATCATTACGATGGTAAATGCCATTTGAGTTGTACTTGTCGTACACTAAAGCATCTTACAAATAATGAGAAGAACATAAAAACACACCTTGCTTATGAAGATGGTGATTCTGATTATGACCATATGAATGTTACTCATCTTGGTATTATTATTTTCTTTGCTAAACCAAATGGAAGCATTGATCACCTCATTGATTATGAGAGTGTTAAAAAGAATCTCATATTGATAATTACGTTTATATAAAGAACAAATGTTGGCACTAATACTAATGATGAGGATGTGTGTCCTATTGATAGTGCAACAACTTATACAATTCTTAAGAGTAATAAATTTTTCTCTTGTTTGATAATGCGAGACATCAATGTTAGTATTATTTATAGTAGTACAACTATATTTGAAGGCTCTGGAAGAGCTATTATATTTCTACCAAGAAGTTGAATAGAAACTTATTAAGTTTCAAGGATATTTGTCTAAATGGATATCATATTGAGACAAACAATTAAAAAGATATGAAATATCTTTAGATCTCTACGATTCAGTTAAAAGTAAAATGTGTATTAGAGAAATTATCTACGTTCTTTTATGGTTTGTACTACACATATATTAGTACAATTAAAATGCATGTAATGGTAAACCAGAAGTTTACGAATCAAAATGAATGCCTTGTTTGACATGATCAGTTGGATGATTTGTATTACACATATATTAGTACAATTAAAATACATGTCATGGTAAATTAGAAGTTTACGAATCAAAACAAATTCCTTTTTTTTATGATCAGTTGGGTCATCCTAGATCTATTGTGATGTGAAACAAAAAAGAAGGTTGAAAAACTCATGTGGACACCCACTTAAGAGTCAATAAACTTCTTCAGACCAATGAGTTCTCCGTACTATACGTTCACAAAAGTTGATAATAAGACCATCACTAGAAAAATTAGAAATGAGTCAATCTCATTTTTAGAACGAATACAGGGTGATATTTGTGGTCCAATACATGTTCATACTCAAAATAGACTTGTAGAATCATTACTAGAACGTCTAAAATTGGTTGCAAGACCATTACTTATGAGAACTAATCTTCCAATGGCTACTTGAAAATATGCAATTTTGCATGTTGCATTATTGATTCGCATGAAGCCAATAAGTTATCACAAAAACTCTATTATGCAATTGGTTTTTGGTCAGTGACATAATATTCTCATGTAAGAATTTTTGAGTGTGGTGTATATGTTTCAATTTCCCCACAAAAATGGACTATGATGGGTCCTTAGAGATGATTGAGAATATATGTTGGGTATGATCCTCCCTTAATAATAAAATATCTTGAATTACCAACAAGAGACTTATTTATAGTTCGACTTATTTACAGTTCGACTTTTCGATTGTCACTTTGATGAATACGTTTTTCCAACATTAGGGGGAGAAATAAAACAATTTGAAAAGAATATTGGTTGAAATGAATTCTCATTATTTTATCTTGATCCTCGTACAAAAGAATGTGAACTAAAAGTTCAAAGGATAATTCATTTACAAAATTAGTCTATCAATTACCAAATATTCTTATTAATAGAAAGGGTAATCAAATTATATATAACAATTGCTAATGCTCCGAGTATATTTGATATTATTTCATAACACGCCTGAAGCATGGTAGGCTTGTTAGTTCCAAAGACACGTTTGAAGTGTAGTAGGCTTATTGGTTCCAAAGATAAAAATTCTTGAATGAGAAAGGGAACTAAAATGCAAAATGACCTAATCAAAAAGGTTGAAATCCCAAAAGATTCATTTGACATAATTAATGGTTCGGTTTCAAAAGAACCTCAGGTACCTGAAATTGTTGAAAATGATGAGATCTCAATAAATTATGTCATGAATCATATAATATGGAACCAAAATGAAGTTAAGATTGATGAAACTTTTACTTATAACATAGTGATGAATGCTATGAATGACAATGAAGATCAATAAGCAATTATCATTGAAGATTTTCGGCAAAAAAAAGATTGGCCAAAATGAAAATATGCAAAGAAGCATAATTATATTTGTTTGCTAAACGAAAGGTTTTTGGACGTATAGTTCGCACACCTGAAGTTGTGAAACTCGTTGGGTACATATGGATTTTTGCGCAAAAATCAAATTAAGAATGATGAAATTGTTAGATACAAAGCACAATTGGTTGCTCAAGCTTATTCACAAAACCTTGTATTGATTTGTGAAAAAACATATTCACTAGTATTAGATGCAACAACATTGCAATATTCGATTATCCTAGTTGCACAATAAGGTTTGCATTTACATCTAATGGATGATGTTATAACCTATTCGTATGGTTCCTTTGAGAATCATATTTATATGAAAATCCCTGAAGGATTTTATTTGCCCAACAATACAAATTCTAAAGAGGGTTATTCAATAAAATTGAACATGCTCTTTTATTGATTAAAACAATCAGGATGTGTGTGACATAACCGTCTTATTGAGTACTTATTATAAGAAGGATATAGAAATGATCATATTTGTTCTTGTATTTATATGAAAAGATCCAAAAATGAATTTGCCACAATTATTGTTTATGTAGATGACATAAACATCGTTGAAACTCCTAATGAGCTCACAAAGGGAATTGATTACTCAAAGAAATAATTTGAGATGAATGATCTTTTAAGGGCAAAATCTTATTTGAAATTAGAAATTGAGTATTTAAATAAAGGTGTTTTTATATGTCAAGAGACTTATATAATTAAGGTGCTTAAAATGTTCTAAAGGGACAAGACATGTCCATTATGCATTCCAATAGTTGTGAGGTCGTTAGATGTTGATAAAGACTCTTCTTAGACCTCAAGAAAATGATGAAGATCTTCTTGGTCCAGAAGCACCATATCTTAGTGTCATAGAATCACTAATGTATCTTGCTAATTATACTCAATATAATATTGCATTTGCTATACATTTGTTAAGCAAGATATAGTTCTTTAACTACAAGAAGAAAATGGTTTGGAGTAAAACATATACTTCGTTACTTTAAGGGTACTACGAATATGAGCTTATTTCATCTAAATGATTCAGATTCAGACCAATGGGTTATGTATATGCATGTTATTTTACATATTCTCGCAATGTCATAATGATTGATCACAAACAAGATGTTTGTTCATATGTGGTATCATAATGGTTTCATGAAGGTATATGAAAAAAACCATAGTAGCAACATCGTCTAATCATACAGAATTACGAGGAAAGTTGTGAATATGATTGGTTAAGGTCTATAATTCAACATGTGCAAAAAACTTGTGACTATCCCCGACAAAGATGGAATCAACAACCATATATGAAGACAATAGTGTATTGTTCAATTGAAAGTATGATATAGATATCAAAAAATTCATTCATGTGAAAATATGGCAGGTCTATTTATGAAGTTTTTGCTAAGAAGAACTTTTGAGCAAATGATTCACAAGTTCGGATTCCGTCACCTTAATGATGTAAGTTTACATGAGGGAGAGAAATAGAATATGTGATGAACAATATTGTATTAAAGAATACAAAATGTTGTACTATTTTTCCCTCACTAGATTTTTTTTATCCCAAAGAGTTTTTCCTATTAAGGTTTTAACGAGGCACATTCTTTTATCAATGGATACTAAAGAAGGAGTGTTATGAATTAATGATTGTCCATTGATTTGATACATTTACTCATTGATACTCATATGATTCATTACTCTTTATGTAAATATTTGTATTAACTAAGTTGATTTCTTTCCTTTATGGATTACATGGTGTATCTATAAATAAGACTTTTCCTATCAATAATAATACATAGATGAGTTGCTCCCTATTCTCTCATTCTTTATTCTCTATTGTTTCTTCTCTTCTCTATTATCTATTATTCTCTCTGTTATTCACTTTATTTCATAACAGAGTTTTGTAACCCTTAAAATTCCACAAAAACAATACTTTTCATTATTTTATTGTATTACAAATAAATATATATATATATATATATGGAAAAAAAATAAAAAATTAACCAATCAATTAACTGAAAATATATAATAATTAATAATATTGTTATATTTAAGTTTAATAATAAAAAATGGAAATATTAGTGTAAATATTTGTATCCTAATAAATTAAATAATACTAATGTATCACGTCTGTGTATGATTTTTTAAATATGAATGATAGTATATTAGTAGGTAATAATAGTATAATGTTATTAAGTTAATATATAAAATAAATTTATATTTATTAAAAATAAAGTGAAATGAATAGAGAAATTAAGTGTTGATGAATAAAAAAAGAAAAAAAGATAAACACTTTAATAGAAAATAAGTAAAAATAACCATTAATTTTAAAAAATTTAATAAATATTTATATTTAAATAGTAGAATTGGCATTATGAAATGAGGACACAAAAGAGAAAATCCTCTTTATATATTTTTATAGATTATATAATAACATGAACATATATTTATAATATTTATAAATAAACTTCCAGTAATTATAATATATATATTAATTATAAGTTATAATATAAATATATGTATATTTGTGTTTCAAATTATACATATAATATTTATATTTATATTAATTATAAATAATAATATAAATATATGTAACCTCTGCAACTTAAGTGTGGAAGTAGAGATGGCAAATAAACCCATTTTCGTGGGTATTGCCCGAATCTGTCCCCGTTTTGACGGGGAATCCCCGCATTGACTGGGTATGGGTATGGGGAATCCCCGACTTTTTCAGTTGGGTATGGGGATGGGTATGGGGATGTACATATACCTGTCATAATACCCGTCCCCGCCATATCTCCATTCTCGTTTAAATTATTAAAATACTCACAATTAATCAAGTAACCCCTATATATATATATATTTTTTTTTTTCTATTTTTTATTTCTTTTAATTATTTCATTTGTCATGAAACTCATTTTCATCTCCAATATATTTTTTATCTTATCATAACCTTTATGTAATTATGTTAAAATGATGTATGTTAATAAAAAAAAAATTATGCCTCACATTTGAA
>Ga0214545_1005805_pt1 | contig 22001 bp, 17 predicted proteins | sample CNSS4metaG_FD_160064 | JGI IMG/M metagenome (GOLD analysis project Ga0214545, IMG submission 160064) | Root nodule microbial communities from cowpea collected in UCLA plant growth center, Los Angeles, California, USA - CNSS4 | ecosystem: Host-associated > Plants > Roots > Nodule | place: USA...
ACATTACTACAAAAGAGGGGAAGTAACATCTTTGAGAAGGGGAAGAGAGATTGAAGAGATCGGCAAGAGTCGTCCTCACAATGTCAACAACACATAACCCCAACCCAATACCACCGTGAATCATCAATGCCATTCCACCTACACAAATACAAACACCACCCGAATTTGCATACACCACAAACAAGACAATACAACACTCCAAATTCATCATCACAACCCAGCACAATTCGCAATAGTAAAGCACAAGTCGAAAGGGGATAGTGATGACGGCTCCGATCACAGTTGGGGCGCGACAGTAAGGCTTGGAGGCGTAGCTTCCAAACCCGGTGTGGCTCGTGCGGGAAGAGGTTCAAGAACCTTGGAGCACCTTGGAGGCCGGCGTCGCTTCTGGTATGGTTTAGCGTCGTCGCCGGCGGCTTTGACAGACCGGGGAGTTGGTGTCTCGCGTGAAGGGAAGTGGTGTCGTCATGTGGTTGCGCGGGGGGAAGAAGGAAGAAAAGAGACGATTCGGGAGGCTTGTTCTAGCCGGCGACACCTTCGACGGTGACCGCCGGCGGCGGCGGCGTCTTTTGCCGGTTGTGGGACGTGCAGTGACGGCGGTTGTTGTTGGAGTCGTGGTGGTGGTCTGCGGTGATGAGGAAGGAGCTGTTTGTGTTTGTGAAGGAGAGCTCACTTCATTAGGGTTTGAAAAATTGGATTTGTTTTACTCTGCGCACCCCTTTTTCTTTTATCTTGCACCCCTGTTTTAATTTTATGCTGCGAGTACCCCCTGATATTTACTAACGTCATACCCCTTTCCACACTTGTTTCATGTTTTACTCTGTGCACCCCTTTTTCCATTATCTCGCACCCCTGTTTTAATTTTATGCTGCGAGTACCCCCTGATATTTACTGATCTCGCACCCCTGCCACACTTGTTTCACATTTTACTCTACGCACCCCCTTTTTCCTTTATCTCGCACCCCTATTTTAAATTTTGCTGCGAGTACCCCTGATATTTACTAACCTCGCACCCCTGCCACACTTGTTTCATGCTTTACTATGCGCACCCCCTTTTTCCTTCATCTCGCACCCCTGTTTTAATTTTGTCTGCGAGTACCCCTAATATTTACTAACCTCGCACCCCTGTCACCCTTGTTTCATGTTTTACTTCGTGCACCACCATAATTAATAACCTTGCACCCCTGTTTATGTTTATCTTGTTTTGGGCCTGTGTTTTATGTTTACTTCATGCACCTCACACATTACTCATGCACCCTATTATTATTATTATTATTATTATATTCTTTCTTTCACTTTTGTCCTTTTGTTATTAAATTTTCTTTTATCCTTTTTTGTCATTTATCTATTTTTTTTTCTCAAAAAAAAAGATTGAACAAAAATGTTTTACATTATAAAAATTACAAAAAAAAAATAGAAAAATAGAAAAAACGGAAAATGTTCTTTTTTTGCTTTATTGTGTCTGTCTGGTCGCCTGCACCGTGTGACTCTCATTTTCAAAAATACCAAAAATAGTTTTTTTTTTCTCTTTTAGTGTTTATCCGACCGCTCGCGTCGTATGACACATATTTTCAAGTAATTCAAAAAATACCAAAAAAAATACATTTTTGTTTAAAATACAAAAATATCAACATTTTCAAGCAAAAAGTCTTTTTTAAGAACTACGTGATCCTTGATTCTCCACCATGAGATACGTAGGAGCAAGGCCAGTCCTTGTCAGGTTCACTTCCACAAAAATCAAATCATTTTCTCAAATTGTTTTCCAAATATCTTTTAAAGAACTACGTATCCCTGATTTTTCATTTTGAATGAGAATACGTAGGACCAAGGTCAATCCTTGTCGGGCCCAAAAAATTAAAAAATATTTTTGTTTCTTTTTAGCATTTTTGTCTTATTATTTTTGGGGAAAATTAATATTTTGAAAACCACATGAACTTTGCATTTTTAATTAAAGGTACCGCCCTCAGGCGGGCGCGGTAGGGTGCTAACACCTTCCCTACGCGTAACCGACTCCCGAATCTAAAATCTGGTTTTTAGCAGACTTGTTTTATTTTTATGGTTTTCCATAGTTTCCAGAATAACTATGGTGGCGACTCCAAATCTTTTTTTAAACCCGTTTTATTTTTTCGGTTCACCCTCCCGTCGCGATTTCGGTTGCGACAATACATAAATTTATGGCACTCATTTCCTATACTTGTAGCCTTCAGCCATCATATCTAAAATTTCCCTTTGGCCCTCGCACACTCTACATTACCCCCAACCTTCCCTGCTCACCACAACACATAAATCCCAAATTTCTGATATGGCGCCTAGCGGCAGCCAAGGTGCCGCCAAGCAGTTCCTACAATTTCATCATTAGGATAACAGAACCCTAAATTTCCAGCCCTAAAAATATCTTTCCAATGTTTGTCCTCAAATACGTAAATTTGAATATTATTTATCATCAAAAACATCATTTAACAATTTCATTTAGCTTTCCCCCCGATCAGAATTTTCCCAGAACCCAGAAAACCCGAAAATCGAGCTGATACGGCTTGCGTGGCTTGGCAGTTATTCATCACTGCCAGGCAGATCAAACAGAAACCCAGAACTGGTGCATAAATCACGCAGCGCTTGGCGGTCCGAAGTTTATCGCCAAGCGGTTCTTCTTCAAGAACCCAAAATCAACTCAGGAACGATGTGTCGCCTGGCGGCAAGTAATCACCCGCCACGCGATTTCTGGAAAAAATCCTAGAAACGTGAATTTCATACAATTTAGACAGTTTAAATGCACCCATTCATCATACAGTTCATGCAATTATACAATACATAATAAAAGTACGATTTCTAGCTCTCTTAACCTGGTTTCCCTTGCTTAAAACTTGAGTATCCCTTGATTCTCCCCTTGCTTCCAATAGCCTTCCTTAGCTCCCCTCGATTCAGCCCAATGCCTCACTCAAACCTCACCACTCTCAAATTTCGTGCTCTATTTTCTAAGTACAATCATAGCCTTGCAAAACCCTTCGTCTTAACAGAAATTGGCCTTTTAATGGTGCCTTAATGCTAGGTTAATTACCAAAATCGAAAATAAGGCTTAATGATAATGTTAATTACCAAAAACAAAAATAAGGCTTAATGATAATGTTAATTACCATTCAATGGTTCTTTATGGTCTGTTTTTCAGCCACCCTTGGCTGCTCCTTAGCCATCTAGGGTTTCCATGCCCTTTCACCTTGATGCCAAAGGAAATTTTGGCAAAACAAAAGTTTAATTTGGGTTCACCAAGGTTTGAACCCATAACCATGCCAATGCCAAATCAATGCACAACCATTCAACCAATTCATGTTTCGTGATTATTACTATAATTCTATAGTTATCTCATCATTCAACATGCTCAATCATATTATTAAAAGCAGTAATAATTAAACAATACACAATTGACATACATAGGACTTGAACCTCAGTCCTTTCACACAATTGACATACATAACCATGCCAATGCCAAATCAATGCACAACCATTCAACCAATTCATGTTTCGTGATTATTACTATAATTCTATAGTTATCTCATCATTCAACATGCTCAATCATATTATTAAAAGCAGTAATAATTAAACAATACACAATTGACATACATAGGACTTGAACCTCAGTCCTTTCACACAATTAAGTACTCTCAATCATTTGAGCTAATACATTTTCCCATCACATCAATCAATATTAAATGCCATAAAAGTTCCCACTACCCGCATTTATTAATTAATTACTAGGGAATAGGTAGGATATGATTTCCTCATGAGATCCTCCATCTCCCATGTCATCTCCTGAGTTGCCTCATCCCAGAGAACCTTCACAGTTCGAATCTCCTTCCCTCTGAGTTGTTTGACTTGAGAATCCAAGATTCTCACTGGTCCAACTCTAATCGCCAGGTCTTCTCGCACCTAGACATCATCCTCCTCCAGCACATGGGTAGGATCCGCAATGTACTTCCTCAGTTGCGATACATGGAATACATTATGAAGATTCGCCAGGTGAGGTGGCAAGGCAATCTCGTACGCTACAGGTCCAATCCTCCTCGTGATCTGGTATGGACCGATGAATCGAGGAGTCAACTTCCTCGACTTGAGTGCTCTCCCAATACCTGTTGTAGGCGTAACCCTGAGAAACACATGGTCACCTGCCTCAAACTCAAGCGCCTCCTCCTCTTATCTACGTAGGATTTTTACCGACTCTGAGTTGCACGCATCCTATCTTGTATCACCTTCACTTTCTCAGTGGTTTGTTGTAGGAATTTTGGTCCAAGTATCACTAACTCTCCATCTTGTTGCCAACACAACGGTGCTCTACATCTCCTACCATACAAAGCCTCGTATGGTGCCATTCCAATACTAGAATGATAGCTATTATTATAAGTGAATTCCACCAATGGCAGCATATCACTCCAAGTGCCGAAGTGATCCAAAACACATGTCCTCAATAGATCCTCCAATGACTGTATAGTTCTCTCAGACTGACCATCTGTTTGAGGATGATAGGTTGAGCTCATTCTCAGTTGAGTACCCAATACTTTCTGAAGCGACTTCCAAAACCTCGATGTAAATCTCGGGTCCCTGGCTACCACAATACTCGTAGGCACCCCATGCAGTCTGACCATCTCCCTAACATATAACTCTTCTAGTTTGTCTACGGACATCTTCTGATTGATAGATAGAAAATGTGCACATTTCATCAATCTATTTACAATAACCCAGATTGAGTCATGTCCCCTTATAGACCTCGGCAGATGTGTAACAAAGTCCATCGAAATGTTGTCCCATTTCCACTGAGGAATGTTAAGAGGCTCCAACGTGCCACCCAGTCTCTGGTGTTCAATCTTCGCCTTCTGGCATACTAAACATGATGCCACATAATCTGCTACGTCAGTCTTCATACCTGTCCACCTGAAGGTCGCTTTGAGATCCTTATACATCTTAGTCATACCTGGATGTATGCTAAGACGACTCTTATGCCCTTCCTCCAAGAGTATCTTCCTCAATACAGGGCTTCTAGGTACGCAAACCCTCTCTCTAAAACGTAGGATGTCATCCTTACCCATCTTATAATCCTTTCTCTTATCAGTGCCCAACTCACCAATAATATGTTGCAGCTCTTGGTCATTACTCTGTTCCACCCGGACCTCATCTAGAAACTCAGTGGTGATTTTCAACATACTACACCATATAGTACCTGCCCCCATATTCAGTTCCAAATTCATATCCTGCAGCTTCTCAATCAGCTCTAGTTCCTTCATCATCATGGCTAACATATGAATTCTCTTTCTACTCAGGGTGTCTACTATGACATTAGCTTTACAAGGATCGTATAATAGCTCAAAGTCGTAATCCTTCAGATATTCCATCTAGCGCCTCTGTCTCATATTCAACTCCTTCTGATCAAACAAATATTTCAAACTCTTGTGATCGTTGAATACTTGAAACTATGCACCATATAAATAATGCCTCCAAGTCTTGAGGGCAAATACTACCGCAGCTAGCTCCAAATCATGCGTAGGGTAGTTCTTCTCATGCACCTTCAGTTGACGAGATGCATAAGTAACTGGTCGTTTCTCCTATATCAACACACAACCCAGCCCCTGATATGAGGCATCGCAATATACTTCAAATGTTTTAGTCGTGTTTGGAATAGCTAACACCGGTGCAGTCGTCAACCTCTTCTTCATATCCTCGAAGCAAGCTTCGTATTCATTAGTCCAAGAGAAAGGTTGATCATTTCTAGTGAGTTGTGTTAGTGGACTCACCATCTTGGAGAACCCCTCGACGAAACGCTTATAGTATACCGCTAAACCAAAGAAACTTCGCACCTCGGTAACCGTTTGTGGCCTCTCCCACTTCACCATTGTCTCAATCTTATTCGGGTCCATTGCTATCCCTTCGGCTGAAATCACATGGCCCAAGAACTATACCTCATCCAGCCAAAATTCACACTTTGAACAACTTCCCGTACAACCGATGCTCTCTAAGGATTCCACTCTGAGGTGATCTGCGTGTTCCTTCCAGCTCTCAGAATATATCAGTATGTCGTCAATGAATACAACGACAAATTGGTCCAGATAGGCCGAAAAATCATATTTATATAGTCCATGAATATGGCAGGAGCATTTTTCACCCCAAACGGCATCACCACATACCCGTAGTGTCTATACCGTGATCTGAAAGTCGTCTTCTGCACATCCTCAAGCTTGACCAAGATCTGATGATATCCAGACCTCAAGTCAATTTTAGAGAACACTACTGCTCCCCTCAATTGATCCAACAGGTCACCAATCCTCGGCAATGGGTACTTATTCTTTATGGTCAGCTTATTCAACTGACAATAGTCAACACACAACCTTGAAGTGTTGTCCTTCTTCTTTACCAAGAGTACAGGTCCTCCCCAAGGTGATGCACTAGGTCAGATGAACTTCTTCTCAAGCAGGTCTTCTATCTGCTTCTTCAACTCAGCCAACTCTGTTGGCGTCATCCGATACGGTGCCATGGACATTGGGCCAGCTCTAGGGATAAGATTAATAGTGAAATCCACATCCCTACTTGGTGGCAATTCTGGTATCTCGTCTGGGAACACATCTGCATACTCCTGAACTAGTGGAATCATACCAATTTGCTCTAAAGTGCTTTTCTTTTCTGTTTGAGCCACTATCATAAAGTAGGTAGCTCCAGCTTCAATTTCCTTCACTGCCTAATTGGATGATATAAGCTGCAATCCTGCTGCATCCGGGAACACTACTCTACACCGTCCGCAATCGATGACAACATGGTTGCTTGACAGTCAATCCATTCCCAGAATCACGTCTAGGCCCACCATTAGTAGGCAGATGAGATTCACCTTGAACATGCGGCCCGCCACCTCCATAGGGCATCCCACACAAACAGAGCCGGTGGATACCTCACTAGACGTCGGTGTCGCGACTATTAACTCGCACCCCAGCTCTCGCATCACAAGTCCGAGCCCCCTCATACATTCATTGGATACGAATGAATGGGTAGCTCCTGAATCATACAACACAACCACCACACTGTTACCAAAAAGCAAGCAAGTATTTTGCACCAGGCTACCTGACTGAGTCACCTCGGTGGTCATCAGTGCAAACACACACCCTGGTGCTCTAGGCCGCTCTCCGACTGGTTTCTTAGTTGGTGCACCTCCAGCTGCTTTCTTGTTCAGGTAATGTTGAGCATAATGCTCAGTCTGATCACAAATGTAGCACTTGCAAGTGCTAGAGCCTCCTCCAGAACTGCCAGAATGTTTTGGGAAATCCCTCCTTAGATGTTCTCCACCACAGTTGAAGCATTGTAGTTTCCTGGAAGAAAATTGTGGTCTATTATATGGTTTCTTCTACTGGAGATTGTCTACAGTAGTCTTCTGGGATCGCACCACTTTATTGGGCCCCATCTCCAGTTGTTCAATTGCCTTGGCTTGCTCCACCAAGACTGGAAACTCCATGATCCGGAGTGGTACTATAAGTCGGTGCAGCTCATGTTTCAGCCCACCTTCATACTTTCTGCACCTCCACTCCTCAGTAACAACGGGCGAATAAAATCTCGCCAAATACTCAAACTTGTCTGTGTATGCCTGCACAGTCAGGTTCCCCTGCTGACATGTGAGGAATTCAGCTTCCATCTCATGTTTGGCACTGTTTGGGAAGTATTTCTCCAGGAATCTCGTCTTGAAGGAAGTCCAAGTGATCTCTTATGTCCGGGTCCACATCAGCTACTGCATTCCCACCCACCAGTACTCAGCATCCGCCACTAGTAGGAAGGTGACGTAAGATAATTTTTGTGCATCAGTGCACTCTATGACTACGCAAATTTTCTCGCACTCCCTTAGCGAAGCATTTGCCTCGTCGGGAGTGGCCTTGCCAGAGAATTTGGTTGGCCTGTGTGTCATGAAGTCCTCCATGGTCACATGGCAAATAGGTGCCACCATGGCTCTAGGTTGTGTTGCGATAGGCAGCATCGCATCGACCATCCTATGTATAGCATGAGCGATATCATCAGCTCCAGCAACATTCCTCCTTGTTCTGTTAGTCATAGCCTAAGCACGCCACATTCTCAACTGTTCACACTAAACAAATCCAGTTAAGTCTTACACAGTACAAGGTTAGCAATCAAAATTCAAAATAGTCTCGCAAGCGAAACACTGTAAGCTCACTCCTCAAAGACCCCAAAATTCATTTTGAAAACCTTTGCTCTGATACCAAATGTAACATCCCGTCAAGATATTACGGATTTAAATAATAAAATAAGGAAAACTATAAATACGTCTCAATTAATATCACATCATTCCCCAAAATGCGGGAAATTTAAAACTTTTATTATATCAATAATAATCCAACAACTATAATTATAAACTCTATTATACTATCCAAAAGTTGTGTAATACATGGATTACAATTTATTCCAAAAATCACAAAATATAAAACTCTTAAGCTATCCCCGCTCCGTAGCTAAGCCTCACCAGAATCACCTACAACAACATCATCTGCTCACGTATATCGCATACACGATCATCGCCAATCACAAGCAGATAGGGTGAGCTTAATAGAATAAACATATAAATAAATATACATATATAAAAGACACTTATTTTTATATATCATACAATCACGCCAGAGGAATTTTTCCTCATTTGATTCCATATCAAATGGCCACAACCATGTTATTCGTGTTCTACATCTTCTAGTGATTACCTCAAGATGACTTGTTGTCATACCTATCGGCCACAACAGATAGAGCATGTGTGGGAAAGCATTGCTACGGATCATACACTGTAACGCCAGATGGAGTTCCCAAATACAAACATAGTTCGGAACGTCCCAAGACTACTAAACTCGTCAACTAACTACTAAGGAGGGCAATCTATCTAGACCCATCCGTACTAGCCACAACCAGCACACTCACACTAGCAACACTCGCCAACCCGAGCTCAACTCAAGGGTTCCTCGTGTTCATCCGCTATCCTGAGCTCAACTTGAGGGATGCCATTCTGAGTTCACTTAAAGAATGCCACATGCTTAACCCTTATCTTGAGCTCAACTCAAGGGATACGTTCCGAGCTCAACTTAAAGAACACCAACAAGTCAACCTTTTAAACACCACTAAACTTTTTAGGTCACGCACTCCAAAGTAAGCAACCCCAATTGTATCACGGTATCGCTTGGCGTAGCACTCTAGGCGCCAGGCGCATCACACCTCTAGTCCGCTTGGCGGGGGACGCGTACCGCTAGGCATGTGGCACCTCAGAAACACCTACGTTATAGATATCGCCTGGCGAAACCACTCACGCCGCCAGGCGCACACGATCCAGGTGCTCTCTATTTTCACATCTATCGCTTGGCGGATCCACTCTGTCACCAGGCGCTGTATCAGTACAACAAAGCTTTCTGATTTAGGTTGTCCAACTCTGATGGCACACTTACAATAGATACTAACACCCACTGTAACTTTACCAATTTAACTAATCAACTACCAAGTGATTTAACCTTATTACCCAATCTCTTTCTTTTTCTACCATTTAGATTCATAATCTACAATTACAATTAAGGAAACTAGCACAATTCTAATATGGTCATGTCACAATATACCACTAGTAAGTTTATATCTCATACATTTTATGATATACTCCAATTATTGCATAAGTCTCTGCCAACTTCCATACAACATGTCCATCATGCTTCAACAACATTCCCACTACAATTCCAACTACACCCATTTCCAAATCTTACCACTCTACGTTTCAGTTTACTTCCTCACCAACCCAATCTTGTGACTTTATCACTTGAATTCTACTATTATAGCACCCAAACCTGGTCAAGACCATTTATCGCTTAGTGATCATACATAACCTGTGGCACTCATTTCCTATACTTGTAGCCTTCACCCATCATATCTAAAATTTCCCTTTGGCCCTCGCACACTCCACATTGCCCTCTAACCTTCCCTACTCACCATAACACACAAATCCTAATTTTCTGATATGGCGCCTGGCGGCAGCCAAGGTGTCGCCAAGCGGTTCCTGCAATTTCCAGAAACCCCAATACCTTCATGCCCTGCGAACCCTAAGCCATGCATACATCTTTGTTTTCAATCAATTGCACAGCCCCTTAACATACGCTTCTCGTCCCAAGCGCATTCATTCACTCTGTCCAGTACAACTAAACTACCAATTCATCATTAGGATAACAGAACCCTAAATTTCCAGCCCTAAAAATATCTTTCCACTGTTCCATTCAATCATGCCCTCAAATACGTAAATTTGAATACAGTTTGTCATCAAAAACATTATTTAACAATTTCATTTAGCTTTCCCCCTCATCAAAATTTTCCAAGAACCCAGAAAACCCAAAAATCGGACAAATATGGCTCGCGTCGCCTGGCAGTTATTCATCACCGCCAGGCAGATCAAATAGAAACCCAGAACTAGTGCATAAATCATGTGTCGCCTAGCCTTGGGAGTTTACCGCTAGGCGATTCTTCTTCAAGAACCTAAAATTAACTCAGGAACGATGAGTCGTCTGGAGTCCGGTCATCACCCGCCAGGCGATTTTTGGAAAAAATCCCAGAAACGTGAATTTCATACAATTTAGACAGTTTAAATGCACTTATTCATCATACAGTTCATCCAATTATACAATACATAATAAAAGTATGATTTCCAACTCTCCTAATCTGGTTTCCCCTGCTTAAAACTTGAGTATCCCTTGATTCTCCCCTTACTTCCAATAGCCTTCCTTAGCTCCCCTCGATTCAGCCCAATGCCTCACTCAAACCTCACCACTACCAATAACGAAAACAAGGCTTAATGATAATGTTAATTACCATTCAATGGTTCTTTATGGTCTGTTTTTCAGCCACCCTTGGCTACTCCATAGCCATCTAGGGTTTCCATGTCCTTTCACCTTCATGCCAAAAGAAATTTTGGCAAAAAGAAAGTTTAATTTGGGTTCACCAAGGTTTTAACCCATACCCATGCCAATGTCAAATCAATGCACAATCATTCAATCAATTCATGTTTCGTGATGATTATTATAATTCTATAGTTATCTCATCATTCAACATGCTCAATCATATTATTAAAAACAATAATAATTAAACAATACACAATTGGCATACATAGGACTTGAACCTTAATCAATATTAAATGCCATAAAGGCTCCCACTACTCGCATTTATTAATTAATTAATTATCTTATTAATTAAATTCCACAGGTCTTACATCCATGCCCTTTGACTCCAAGTACACTAACACTCTTCAAAGCAAAAATTTAACCCAAACATCACAATACTCTATTACAAGAGTATAAGAAATAAGAATAAGAAAAAGTCAAATACAAATTTAAAGTGTCTTTTCTCTAGGGCAAAAACACCATGGATGGAGTCCGTTATATAATCTCCAACACCCACTCTCTAGCTTATTCTAGGCAATAGGAGACATTTCAAGACGTATTATTTTTATCAGAACAACAATATACAAAACTGAGCCCACAAATATATTGTCAAATATTATTAACCACGTTAGGTTAATAGTGCTAAATGGGCCCCTATAAATCTATATAAGGACTCTATATAAGGAGAAAATATACTAAATAAACCCCTATCTCAATCCCTTAATTTTAGGAATTTCTTACAATCAAAACTATATTTACTGGACAGGAAATGTACAATATTTACACCCATATTTCAATAGTAAGTACTAGACTAATTTATTAATTTATCATATAAGAGAAGATAATTTCAACTACACTACGATCATCAATTTAAAGTGCTAAATTAAGCCATCGGAAGATTGTTAGCCGAAAACAGATTTTGCACCTAACAAGTACCACAAGTACACTACTTACTGAACTTAATAATCTATATATTGTTCAAATTAATGCCAACAAATACTTCAGACATTTAATTTCATAGTACAATTGATGGCTCTCCCCTCAATCTAGATGTTCCAAAGCATGAAGAAGAGTTCATCGAAAGAATAATGGCACGGAAGCATGTAGATAGATGAGTTACTACTTTCGGTTTGGTTTCTGGGAATTGTAGAATGGCGTGATTTGGTACTCTCAAGTAAGATAAGACCAATTTTCAAGAAATGGTGGCCAGAGAATACACATGGGATGTTCTAGCCTTTGCTTTGGAGACAAGCATTAAAGCACAAAATAAATTGACAACATAACTACTAATCTCAAAATCAATTTACAAAGGAGAAGACACCTCTATTTATAGGCTAAGGTGTCTTTAAATTTGGAAATGCAAAATTCTAAATTCTCCAACTTGGCTAGCTTGCAGTCCAAAACATAAATCCTCTCCTATAGGAGAAGGACTTGTGGTCACTCAAGAAGGTGAAAATATTCTTAGAATGTCATATGACCACTAAGAAAAACTCTCCAATAAAAAAATGACACATGGTCATTCTCTCCCAAAAGAGATAAGTCTCTCTCTTGCCTTCCAAGTTACCATGATAGGTGCATATTACCTTGGAAAAGTCAAGGAAGAATGCACTCTCAACATTAATGAGTTTTCTAAGGCCCAAAACCTTATGCTATTTGACCCAAAATCTTATATTACTTGACCCAAAAGCAATCCCACATTACTAGATCCATAATAGAAAGCCAAAAATAAATCTGAACTACTAAGATATTTACTAATAACCCATAATGATAAAAGCTTGGACCCAACTGTCTCAAATGACATCAACTCTTCATGATTATGCTTTGGTCATGCTAGAGCTATGCCATCAACAACATAATGGCAAAAACATGAACGTAACTTCGTACTTTATGTATAGAATCGATGCAAATAAATTAGAGATCAATGTAACTGAACACAATTTCAAAAGCAAATCTAAAAAGGTAGTGTATGTGTAAAGATGCTCTGATCCTCGTCGTAACCAGAGATACAGATGCACAAGACAAACGCTAAAAAAGCATCCACTGGGGAAAATCAACATGTGTATATACACATTTTAATAGGAACACATTATGTAAAACAGAAAAAAAAAATAAAAAAAAAATTTGGGGCCAAAATAGGAACCCATTCCATTCCAATACACATTATTCCATCTATACATGTACACGCTAAGGTTGTTGCCTAATGCCAAGGTACAGATGAGTGCCCAAAAACCCTGAGCACATAGCCCAACTATTTAGCTATCTGAATGTGTTGAATTATCAGTATTGGCTCTTCATTCCAGTGCCGGACAGAGCTGAGTGCGGTTAGTCTCGGTAAGGTCTAGACTAATTCAACCTGAGAATCGCAGTTGAATAGAAAATTCCACCACATCATCATGTGGTTGCTTACATTTTAGCTCGCGGTAGATGATTCTTTAGATTTCTCTGTCACTGTGTCCTTGTCTGAGTTGCTTGTCTCACCAGTCTGTGTTTGACTAGTTTGTGTTTGACTTGTTTGTGTCTGAGTAGTCTGTGTTTGACTAGTTTGTGTCTGAGTAGTCTGTGTCTGACTAGTTTGTGTCTGAGTAGTCTGTGTCTGAGAAGTTTGTGTTTGAGTAGTTTGTGCTTGACTTGAAACCTGAGAATCGGATGCAAGTCCAAGAACAACCAGCACAGCCCTAAACACATTCAAAAACCTAGAATCAATGTCGTTCACAAACAAACACAGTGGCTACACCCCTCCGAGAAAGATACAGTTTTTAAACAAGAATGAAACGAGTTCACCATCAAAAGATGTAGAGAAAGCAAAGAAAAAGATAAATTCATGGCATTGTTGTGCCCAGTGAAATTTTGAACCTCGGAAGTTTGGATTGTATATCTTGCTGGCTAGCATGTGCAATCAATGGTGCCTTCAAGGCTGAAATTCTATTTAATGCATTCTCCAATTGTGCTGGAGGCAGCTGCTTGCAAGCAAACACCACACGAAAAAGCTTTAGAACATATGTTTTAAAATTTAAAAAGCTTTTAAAAAGACCATCTAAACTCAGAAACTCCAAAAAAATAAAGGATGTGTACCCAAGAAAAAAAAAAAAAAAGGGGAAATAAAACTAGTGAAATTTTCTATATTAAACTGGTGGAAAATGAAGGAAAACGACTTACTTAAAACAAGAATTAAGTATGAGCAATGTAATTATTTAAAAAAAGAAGTTAAAAGCAACTGACTTCTACATTTTATTAACCCTTCCCAAACCCATTTGGTAAGTGAGGTCTCGATTAACAGATATTAAGCTCTACCATTGAATGTCATCTAAAGTATTTCTTCAGAATACAGACCATGCAATTCTCTTCAGATAAAAAAAAAATAATTATAATAATCTAACTACTGCAGTCATATTTCCAATTGTATGAGTATCACTAATCTAGCATGTAGAACTGCCACATGACGGAGAATATCAGCGGCATAACATAACAGTACCCATGCATCAGGGTTAGTTACGAAAAATCACCAGGTGGCAGTAAAGCCATACTCTGGGATTGAGATGGAGCAAAAGAGTCACAAAACGAAGCAACAAATGGGAGGATTTCGCAACACGAAGAACTCATGCAAGTGTGCCAACTCTGATATTCCACTGGACCATAATTTTATGTAACTAAGCATGTTTCAGAAGCTCTCCGGATAGCCACAAGAAAACGTACAAAGATCTTGTGATTTAATAGACTTGAAATAAGAATAGAGATTTAGAGTGAATATGAGAAAGTTCTTAAACCCCTCTCAAGACTTTCATATTTATAATATCTTCATATACATCAGATACAATGGACATAAGAGGATTCTAGAAGATATTTCTAGGAACTAAGATCAACACAAAGTACAAAGCACCTAATAATAAACCTCATTAAAGGTCATTTACTCTAACAAATAGAATAAAGTACAATTTGAAAGCAACAGCATTAAATTACGATATTAACAGTTAACCCAAGAAATCACTAAAGTTTCTCTGCAGCTATTGTTCCACATATTTCATGCGGAGCGCTTCCTGTAGGATACAAATAATTGATATTTTCATCTTATTTAAGTTTATACGTTCATCACATAGAACGTGAGGGCGCAATAATGAACAGAGACTCAAAAACGAATTCAGAACTGTGCCGTAACTTAAAAAATGACAATAAGTTACAAGAGTAAACATAGATAATAATACCTGAAGCAAAACGCTAAAAGACTGTGGTTTCGTCAGCTGCACACACTTCAAGAATCCCACCCACAACTTCGGATATTTCCATATCTGCAACAGTTCATTTAGCTATGTGTAAGTACACAGCACAATAATAGATTACAAAAAACAAGACAATAATATATGAACCTGCTTCGTCACAAGGCGAGAAAGAATCCCCATGATAAAGTCCCCCTACAGTAATTTATACAAGTCAATAATTAGTTCGAATATATCAGTTAGAAAATAATCAAAGCTGTCATATTAGTGCGCAACAGGGAAAAGATAACTGGCAAAGCTTTAATGAATATATATATTTGGGGCTTCAAAACGAGTTTAAAAGTTGTACTTGAGAAAAATACAAAAGTAGAGAATGAATAGAGTGAATTTCCCTCTCTTGGGATCTCATAATAATAACTTTGAATACATCAAGTACAATATATAAGAGGAAAAAGAAGAGAATATGAAAAGATAAATCTAGAAACTAGGTACAACACAAAGCATACAACAACTTTACAATAAATACAATTTGAGCCTATTTATTCTAACACTCCTCAAGTTGGAGCATACAAATTGTATGTGCCAAACATGGAAAAAATAAATCTTATCCAAGGTCCTCTAAAGGATTGTTAATACATGTATAAGTTGATCATTTGATCCAACAAACTTCATGCAAATTTCAGTCAATTTATGTGTTTAGTTCTCTCATGGAACACTATATTAAAAGCAATGTGGAGAGCAACTTGGTTATCACAATAAATCTTCATTGGCTGAATCTCAAAAAATCTAGTTCTTGGAGGAATTGTTTTACCCACATACGCGCACAAGGGAGGGATGACATTCCTTAGCAACCTACTTTAGATGGCTAGGATTATGAAAGGATGTGTTTTGGGAAAGGAAAGATAAGAGAACAAAAAGATATTATCAGAATAATGATCAAATGCACCTGAGTCAATTATTCATAGACATTGACTCTAGATTGTGACATTCAAGTTTTTCAGAAACTCAGTTGTAGGTGATTCTGCTACACCGTTGGATTTCAACCTCATTAGAGAGAACTTTAGCTCAAAAATTTGAAATTTGGAAATGTTGACTACGTTGTCAGGAAAGTCATGTAAAGAGTAACAATTCTCTTGGGTGTGACGTGTCCATTAAGAGCGCCCTCTATCACCACACCCCTCTACTGCCATGACTTCCTTTTCCTTATGTAGAAACCATGGCAGAAAACTCAACATATTATTGAAAACTTCTAACCGTAAGAGTCGGAACACGAAGAAGTTGTGTCAAGTTTTCCATTGAAGGAATTTCCTATCCAATTAAAATTTGATCTCTAACATGATAAAAATCAACATTCATTGCACTGAGGAGCATATCCATAAAAAACTTATATCATTATCAGGATGGTTGAGAGTCGTGTTATCAATATAAGATACCAGAGACCCAAAACATTCTTTATGAAGTTATAACGGAAACCATATTGCGTTATGGCAAAAAGATTGCGATAAAAAAGAAATACCATGTATGCATATAGATAATTACAAAAACAAATACAGAAATATAATTGTGATGCAAAAGTAATGAAAGAGACAACCATAACTAATAATATTATGTCTAGAAATTCAAATAACAATAACATCAAATTCAAACACCACAAATTTCAAGTTGAAAACTTAAAATAACGACAAATCATAAGGCGACAGTGAATGGTGGCGAAGTAGCTGTGAGCAGTGAGACTGAAGAAGGAGAGGAATGGGTAGGGTTTTTAAGGTATTTGGTCAAAATATGAAGTGTTTATTGGGCCATTATGGCCCAATTTTTAACTAAGTTATCATTTGGGCTTTAAACCCAAAAGACAGAAAAGAGAACATATCTCCTGTCCCCTGCAACTAGGGTCTTTTTCCCAATAGTGCAACCCCTAATCATTAGGGTTTTCTTCTGTGTTGTTGCCCCTGCTCAGTAGGGTTTTCATCTCTGCCATATTCGTTGTTTGCCAGCTAACTGTTATGCAAAAAGCAGCTGCCATGAGAAATCTGCATTGCCACCGCCATATGTTGTGACGACAAGCACAAGCTGCAAAACCGCCACTGATTTTCGCCATGGCACTGTCATAACCAATTTTTGAGAACATTGCTTGAGAGAAGCCAATCAATTAGCAAAATCATAGTGACATTGGATATTGTTTGAAAAAATATTTTGGGCCTATAAGAGTGCTGAAAATATTGGGCTCTACTGATTGCCAAAGTAGAGCATTAAGCTGAAAATTGCTTTTTTCCACCTGTTAAACTTGATTTGGTGGTCCTGTACTCTCATCTTCTACGGTAGACCAATATCCAAGGAACCAAATTTCAACTACGGTAGACCAATATAGGTAGTTTTTCACATAATTTTCTCATGTTATTGAAGGAATTTCAGAAAAATAGGAGATAATTTGACAAGACATGTTGAATCAAGGTAAAGGCAGGGACATAATCCCGTAATCAAGGAAGATGATCCACCAAATAGTACCGAAATGAAGAACACAGGGATAAATGAGCTCAGAAGACTCTGACGAATCAAACCGTGGTAGTCCAAAAGGATTCCATCGACTAGAAGGCCGCAAGTCAGACACACGTGCCTAAGACAGAGAACATGAAAAGATATATCTAGGAACTTGGTATAGAACAAAGCATACAGCAGCTTTAAATAAAATTTATTGAAGTCCATGTATTCTAATAGTTGGAAACAATCAACTAACCGTGGAATTCTTTGATTCTAATCCACAATAAACAATTGAAAACATTACAACATTTCCTGGGAAATTTAAGGTTCTTACCAGTGATGGAAAAGCACCAATTGCTTGTAACACTGTACGCATGAATAGTAAAGGAGGAGGAATCTGCTCAACCTGCATTAAAAATCATTTGCCATGTGAGATCAACTAACTTGCAAAGGCATTCCAAACATATAAAACAATTTTCACATAACAGACCAACTGATTCAAAACTCTGGCAATAACTTCCTGCGTAAAAGTTTGTCGCTGCTCAAAACAAGCATTGCACGCATCTGTCACCTGCATATAAAAACACTTAGTTGTGCAATATGTTTCAATTTTTAATAAAACCAAATATCATCATATACCTACCTTTTTTAAGGGAATTCCATCCCTTTCAGGATCAATTCCATGAATTGCAATTAAAACTTCAGCCGGAGAAAGCACCGGACCAGATTGTGATGATCCCTGGGAAATAACTCTACAATTAATTCAATAACAAAAATCTACTCAACAATTCAGAACTATTTTTTTATTAAAATGAAATGTATAATATCCCACAGGGTTTGGTAATCATGGAAGTTAAAACTTAAATACAAGCACTATTTCATGTGTACGGCTGATACTAACAAATGAGGCATTGTTTGTTGAACTTTTACAATAATTTTATAAAAAGCAGTATTTTAAAAATACAGTCATTATTGTGCCTCAAATTGCAATTGTTTTTCTTTATTATTTTAACGGGAAATCCTCGTGGTCTTCCAGCAAAATATCAGGCATCACATTACGCATACCAAAAACTTTTTGATGAATATTCCAAACTAATTCGTACAATTCACTCCAAGACACAGACACAAAAAAGCTGTTCAGCAATTTATATCTCCAGCTTCATGATTATTAGGGTTCGACCTCCTATTACAAAGATCTGTGAAAGAAGAAACAAGGGAAAAGGAAAATATAGATAATTATTTTAATTCAAACAGCTACAAAATCTTGGTAATTAAGCTTGTTGTTGTGTTGGAAAGCTTGCATATATATATATATATATATATATATATATATATATATATATATATATATATATATATATATATAGGTGCTCTTTCAAGTCTTGGGAGTGTGAGAAATATTACTTGATTAGTGGAAGGTTTTCTGAACCCTAGATGTGCCACTGGTGTATCTGAAAACTTTTGAAACTTCTATGCGCACTTTTCAGTTTCATTGTTTAATTGTTCGTTCCCCATTTGAGTTTCTGATCCAGCTTCTATAAACTGCTATCAAAGCTCTTTCAGGGCTCTATGGGTTATTACACATAGTGGCTACAAGAATGATGGAATCACAAGTGGAAGCACTACAGAGGGTTTGAAGCAAATTTGGGATCTTGTCTTGCACAACACGATTCACGCATGACACTGTTGGAAAAGATTGTGGAAAGATTTGTGACACAAGGATGTGGGAAAGGTGCTAGTGAAGCAAATGGTATGGGATGGATAGGAAAAGCAGAACGCTACTTCCGCTTGAGAGGGGCTCAAGAGGAGAAATTGGAAATGGTTATGGTGGCAATAGAAGGCAATGCGTTATCTTGGCTCAATAGTAGGAAATGTGCAAGCCAAATCATCAGTCTTGGATTGGTTTCAAAAATGCTCTCATTCAAAGATTCCAATCGGTTTTGATAGGAGACCCTTTTGAATCTTTGTTGACTCTGTAGTAGAATAATGAATTAATCACCCAGTTTGAAAGATTTTTTGGTGTCATTAAGGGGTTCGATGAGCAGTATTTGATGAGAATTTTTTTGAATGGGTTGTGGGAAGAGATCATAGCAAAATTGAAATTGTATCATAATCTTTCAGAAATGATGAAAAAAACCCACGCTACTGAAAGGGAGAATATAGCAGTAGTAAAGATAACAACGGAACAAAGGAACAACACCTCCAAGGAACAAAGGAATGGATAACAACACCTCCAAGATCAATGGCAGCAAGCAATTGAATACCACTCAGATCATCGCCAGAAGCAAATTATTTTTCTCAATCTGTTACCAGCAAGGGCAGGTAATGACATAAAGGCTAACAGTGATGGTCACAACAGAGGCAAATTTAAAAGGTTGACATAGTCAGAGCTTCAAGAAAATATCCAAAACAGAGAATGTTTTCGCTGTGATGAAAAATATAGTGTGAATCATGAATGCAAGAACAAACAACTTTATGCCATGACATTAATAGAAGGGCATGAGAAAGAAGAAGAGCAAAAAAACAGAGGAAGTTAGTTTTGAGGAGAAGCAACATGAAACTCAATTATATCGACTTCGTATAGCAGGAATCACAACTAGGAATTAGTTTCTGTAATCACAAAACATTTTCCACAATTCCACCTTGGGAAGAAGGTGCATCTTGATGGGGCAGATATTGTTAGGGGAAGGTCTATGAAGGAAGAAACAAGGGAAAAGAAAAATACAGCTAATGTTTTTAACTCAACAGCTGTAAAATCTGTTAGTAGTTAAGTTTGTTGTTGTGTTGGGAAGCTTGTATATACATATATAAGTTGTATATATACATATATAAGTGCGTTTTCAGGTCTTGGGTGTGATATTAGTTGATTAGTGGGAGGTTTTCTGGAGCCTCAAAGTGTCAGTGGTGTATCTGTAAACTTTTGAAACTTCTATACAAACTTTTCAGTTTTCTTGTTTGGGTTTTCTTTCCCGTTTTTGAGTTTCTAATCCAGTTTCTATAAATGGCTCACACCGTATGAATTCTATTACCAATATATTAACTACCATGCTTTGTTGTAGCTCTAAATAAGCTCTAGTATAATTATAAAACAAATGATTACCTGTAATACGCGACCAAGTGCTGTTTGGAACTTCTCCAAAGGAAGATTCACAATGTGAGGAAAAATCGGTATCACCTGACAAATGAATTGTTAAAAAACGTCCACCAAAGGAAAGGCAATGTCATTCAAGATATAGAAAGTAGAAGAAAAACAAGTCTTGCTTAAATGAAATCAATTTTCTTTGTTATAATTATAGAAATAATGAACCAATCCTACATAATCAAGAATACCTCTAGATTATATATGTATTATTAGAAACATTTTTATTTATTCTCGTCTAATATCTTTGTTATTAGAGGACATCAAATCTCTTCATTTATTGTATTAATTCCATTTTCACAATATAAATAAAACATTTGTATTGTAGTGTTATTAGATCCACTATTCACATCTCTGTGAAACCCATTTTTTAGTCCCCATGTGACATACGTACCAATTTGGAGTGAAGATCTTTCCCTTTATACCAATGACACATGTACAGCATGTGCCAAAATCTACACTACTTGCTCCATGACATTTTGAGGATCTTGTGTTCGCTTATCCTAGGCAGCTTCATGCTGCCTAGCATGATTTGATAAGGTCCTTCAACCATGTGTATGTGAAGGAATTTGATTAACGCAGTATGTTCTTTCTGACCTTGGGCTTTGTTTGGCTTGCCACAAGAGTATGTTGCTACCCTAATCAGGTTTTGGGGTCACCAATAAAGCCTACTCAGACATCCACATCATTTGCACTCTGTTAGATATTGTTTGATATTATTAAGATATTGTTAGATATTGATAACCACAATATCAAACAATATCTTCTATTTAATCTTTTTATTTTCAGTTACTCTTTTTACTTATACATCTCTCTATTATAAATAGATTACCCTATGTGTGGTTTATACACAAGGGAGATTAATCTCAATCCCTATTTTCTTTATTCTCAACATGGTATCTAGAGCTTAAGGTATCTTTTTCGTCGTCGTTGCCTCTGCCTTTGTCGTCGCCATTGGAGCCACCGCCTCTGCCAGATCTCCGTCGGACCTTCGCCGGAACATTTTTGGGGTGATGCTATTCTTACTGCCTGTTATCTCATTAATCGCATGCCTTCTTCGGTTTTAAAGAATAACATACCTCATTCCATTTTATTTCCTCATGACCCTCTTCATCCCTTACCTTTAAGAGTTTTCGGGTCTACATGTTTTGTTCATAATTTCAGTCCTGGTCTTGACAAGCTTTCTCCTAGATCACATAAGTGTGTTTTCTTAGGGTTTACAAGATCACAAAAAGGATACAAATGTTTTTC
>Ga0214545_1005806_pt1 | contig 21997 bp, 9 predicted proteins | sample CNSS4metaG_FD_160064 | JGI IMG/M metagenome (GOLD analysis project Ga0214545, IMG submission 160064) | Root nodule microbial communities from cowpea collected in UCLA plant growth center, Los Angeles, California, USA - CNSS4 | ecosystem: Host-associated > Plants > Roots > Nodule | place: USA...
AGGGGGGGGGGCGCCCCCCCCCCCCCCCCCCCCCCCCCCGTCCCTTCCTGGGTCCGCCACTGTGTGTAGAGAACTGGAGCACCATAATATACCGATCAATTATGTAATAATATAGATTGAGATAAACATCTATGTCATTCCCTAGTTGTTGTGGATCAAAAATCATCATAGATAGTATCATGTATCTTCTCTTCATACACAAACCTTGAGACAAGTTATAAACCACTAGCAAAACAGACCATGAACTATGATTGTTACTTAAATTTTCATAAATATTCATTCTACAATAGTTAGTCCAAGCTTAAATTCCTTGATTCATTTCATAATTCAAGAAATTCTTTATCAATGTTCTTCCATTGCACAGAATAAGTTGGATGACGTAGTAGTTCATCACATTTCCGCACTCCGGTATTCCATCTAAGGTTTTTAACATCATTCTGGTTCACAAACATATGCTTATTGGAAGATACCAAATTGTCTTCGAAGTAGGATTGTGTCTAGGGATGTCAAAGAAATATGTACCTGCGAATATCCGCGAATAAAACCCGCAACGGGTAGGAAATGAATATTGAAAAAGAATACTCACGGATAACATGTACGAGTATTTTTTATATTAGTATGTTAATAGGGTGGGTACGAGTATCATAGTATCCGTACCCGGTATATTCTAATTTAAATTAAAAAATTATTAAAACATTAACACATTAATTTTGAATGAGTTATTTTTTATCAATTGATCTTTAAAAATCTTCATTTATTTGTAAATTGTCATTCAACACTATTTAAATGAGTTAGTTTCACTTTGTTTGAAATTTATAAAGGTTATGCATTGTATTTTTATTTGAATGTATGGTTAAATTTTTTTATTAAATATTAAATATTTCTTTTATAAATACCCACGGGTACCCGTGAATATCTTTGGATATTAAAAAAATATGAGAATACCCGCATAACGGATATCTGCACAAATATGAGTACGGATACAAGGAATATTTATCCAATGGATAGGATACAGAGGAGTTACTACCCGTACCCTATCAGCCCTGTTAATATCCCTAGTTGTATACATTGTAGCCAACCTCGTTAGTATTCTTCTAATCACCATCTTTGACCTTAAAACATGCCAACCCACACTTGGTCCAATTTTTAATTGTGCAAACTCTTTTCTATATAAAATACACTAATTAGGACATGAATGGATCTTTTGATATTTCATATCCATAGAACAAATTATCTTGTTGCCTCGTAGTTTCAATTTCAACAATTGAAATAATTATATCAAGCTTTTATCAATTCATCCACTCAACACAATTTAGTTTCGAACAGTAAAAAAAACACACATATGACCAAAATATTCCAGATATATAAAACATACTAACAAAATATTCCAAAAAAAAACATACTAACAAAATATTCCAGATATATAAAAAATGAGGGCCCAACGAACGTCTATATAAATCATATAAACAAATTAAATTATTTAATTATGTAGCGAGAGTTTAGGGTTTAATCCAAAGAAATATTTTTTCAATAAAATAAGATATTTTTAAGGGGTGGACCGCCCGCTAGGGTCAAACTGATGCTGGTAATGATATTGATATTAAAATTTTAATATGTAGCGTGGGCTTGATCAACACAAGTAAAAATATTTTTAAAAATTAAAATTTTAGGGTTTAGGGTTTAACCTACACAAATAACAATATTTCTTTAAAAAATATAACTTTAACGATACTAGAAATGTTTTTCTAAAAAATAAAATGTGGATGGGTGGATGTTGTGAAATGAAGCTAGGATTTAACCACACTATTTTGAGGCTAATCCGAACATAAGCATCGGCATTTTAGATTTCAAGAGGGGTTGCCTGGGACGCTTTTTTATGCTTTTTTTTTTTTCATGTGTTATAATACTCACATTTAACAGAAAAAAAAAATTGTAGCTTAGGTTAAAAAGACATAGAAATTGTGTTTTGATATTTATTATGCTTATGTGGAGTTTGACCGCAAAACTCGTGAATTGAACTAATCAAAATACTATGATTTGAGTTAGGTCAAAACTCATTAACATAGAAGGTATTTGCACTTCTTTTTTTTCTTTCAAAATGACTGAAACTAAACTCATTAATATAGAAGGTCTACTAATATTATCGGAAAAGGAAATTAAAACTGTAAAATTCATTCGTAAAATGGATAGAGTTTATTTAATTATTAACAGAAAAATAACCTTTTACATATTAAATATATTCGGAAAACGATTTCTTATTGGTAGGAAGAAGTGCTCTACTAATACAGCCAAGTGTCTGGGTTAACGTAACTTTACGTCTTTTCTATCATAAATGGACAATAAAAACGGATAATGCATAATTTCTTATTATATTTTTTTTTTTTTACTTTACACCTTTATGTGGAAAACAAAAAGATAATCGAAAAAAAGTGTGGAGGAGAATGAAATTTATCCATGAACGCAGGCATTGATAAAAACAAATTATTAGATTTTATTCTTCTCACTTTTTCTTCCTTTTATTTCCTAATTAAAAGTATGTGAATCAATATTAAAAGTTAGGCCACTATTTCATAGAAATGTATGTTGAGAGAAGAATAAAAGAGGATATAGTGGGTGTTAGGAAAATGAGCTTAGCTCATAAGATGAGAAAATCTTATACGCTTCTAATTCAACTTTAAAGGTAACATTTGGCATATATTTTTGGTTTTTTTCTCTTTCATAAAAGTCACATCTCTTTGTTTACAAAAATAAAAAAAAGTGGCATGTCGTTTTCCTAACTCTTGCCATAGCTCTATTTTTTGGATTTTTCAATTAAAAGTTTTTTTTTTCTTTTGAGAAATTTTATTTACCTGTGTCTGATTCGTGATTTTAAAATATCATTGAAAATATAACTATACTAAATTAAAATCAGGGTCTCGATATTAAGACTATAAAAATGAGTCCATTCCATCCATTCAGCCTATTAAAATATATGAATTGTGTTTGAAAAAAAATAGAAGATAAAATATATTTTGGCTCTCTATACCTAACATTTATTTGATTGTTTTACTTTCATTATTATGTGACTTTTTTGTTTGGTGTAAAACTAAGAGAAGGTGAGTTAAAATGTTGAAGTTAACTACTAAGTGTACCCCCTCTAATTGCTAAAGTACTCCTACATATTGTGCTTTTTTGCTTTTGATATTATCCAAAATACCTTTCCATTTTGTTAAGCATGCCCCTTAATTGCAAAGTAGGAAGATTGGCCCTCAATAGAATATTCAAACTATATGCAATCTTTTCAATATATAGTAGCTACAAAGATGGTCACTAGTTATGATATTCCATATTAAAGCACTCAAGTTTTACAAAGAGGAAAAAGTCCTTCCCAAGAACTTAAGAAAATATTTTTTTTTTTCTTAAGTTAGATATTGGCTAATTTTTCTTGAAAATTTCTCATCTAATTTCTTATTTTAAACTTATGTATAAACTAATTTTAGTTTATTAAAAAAATTATCTAAATTTTAAACTTATGTATAAACTTATGTATACACTTGCTAACTTGGTGGCTAAAGAAAGATGTTAGTGAGAGAAACATGAAATGAAGGAGTGGAGTGAGTGAGAAGAGAAAAAAAAATGTAAAATTATTAACAAAAGGTAAAGGATATGAAAAATATTGAAAGGTATGTCTAGCAATCTCTTAAGTTGAATTTGAATTTAAGATTTTGAAAATGCAATGTTTCTCTCTTTTTTTATTAACTTATATATTCAATATAAATAATTATGGAGTAAACTCTCTTCTTCTTTTTACTCTTTATTGTTCTATATTTTGTCATTGACAATAACAACCAAGAAAATTCAATAAACATTTGATATATTTTTAAAAAATATTTGTTAAAATTGTATGATTGGCCTTTTATAATAGTTTTATTGCTACGAAAATGACTAATCATCTTTGAAGAACCTAATTAGACTATGATCTACTCTTCCAACCACATTTCTTCCATGCACATAGTTGAAACCCCAATTCTTACTTAAGAACTAAGTATAGTACCATCATACTAATGATATATTCATCATTCACTTAAATAAACATAATTTTAATGAATTTTTTTTTCTAATATATATTTATATTTTAAAATACTTGTCTGTTAGGAAATTTGATCTATTATTTTACTCTGACCCATGTAATATCATGATCATCCTACCAAGTTTGTACTTCTATCTAAAATCAAAATAAACAAAGTTATTTTTGTTTGGTATAACTATGAAAAACAAGGTTAATAATTTATTTATTCTTTATAATTATACAAATTTTAACTTTTTAATTTGTGTACTTAAAATCTCATTTCTCTTAATCCTTAAACATATTATTTTGAATCTCATTTAGCTATTAGAATAAAATAATGAAATTTCTTTGTTTCTCTCTTGAATAAAAAAATACCAACAAACTGAAACAAAATACCAATTAATATAATATCTATAATATTTAGAAATCTGAAAACTAAATCACTGATTATATATAATATTTATAATATTTAATTATTTTTATTCTAATATTAGTCTCTATTAATTTAGATAATATAAATAACAATTAAAAATAACATTTGTAAGGGCTAAAAAGATTAAAAACTATAAGTAAAGAATAAAATTAGTTATTTTCAGGTATGAAGACTAGAAAATAGAAGTTTCATAATTCCAAAAGCAAAAATGAGTTAATAAAGCTAAAAGTGGGAAAATTTTTGAAGTATGATGAGCCAAATAAAGAAGAACATTATTAGGAGGGTTCCAAGAAGTGGGTTTTGGTGATAATCGAAAAGGCATGAAGATGTGGGTTTGTTAATGAGATGATGCACGCATTGTGGAAAATGAAATTAGTTTGAAAGAGAAGGCAGCCACAAATTTGGCAAACTAATAATGTTGGAAGACGTTACTATCCAGTTACTGTCTTCCTGATTCCTGGTCTATGTAGTGGCAGTGTGTCTCTTTCACTACCATGCTGATTCACCTTTGCAATTGCAACCTTCTTTATCCATCATCTCCTTCTAACAACCTCAAGTACCTGCTTCACTGTTTTTCATGATAATGTTTCAGTACACAACATCATTCTTCAATTTGGATTTTTTATTCCATCGTTCTTCTGTTATGTCTTTAAAATACACTGATACATAATGATTTTGATATTTTAAAATATGTTAAAAAAACTTTTAATATATTAATATCAATGTATTTTTAATGTTCAACAGATAACAATACCATAAATCATGCAGATAATTTGATATCCATCATCCTTCATGGTCCCTCTGCAACTGTTGTTTCATATTACGTAATACCTGTCTTTTCGCAATTTCCACATCGTGGCCCTTTTCCTTTTTGCTAAATACATTTTTGTGAGAATAATGACATCACCCAAAACAAAAGAAGAAAGTGTGTTATAAGGGAATCCTAACCAGGAATAATGAATCACGTAACCATGCCTCCATTACCTACAATCATTTTACCATATCTTTGTGGAAATCAACATCGAGACATGTATCTTTTCTGATATGACATGCATACAAAAACTTGCACACCCACAAAGAAAGGGAAACATATTATAATATTGTAGCCTTTTGGATCAAGATGTGTAATTGAGACTCACCACCGAAAGACAAAGAATCTTGGATCACAAGTGATACACTAAAACATGAGACTCAACAACACTATTCAAGACATTTCACTGGGAAAAAGAAATGTCAGTAGGAGTTCGGATGAAGTATATATATAATTTTTTTCTAATGTCAACAAAAATCTATATTTCAAGCTTAACACTTGTTGCAAGCTTTACTTACAGCACAACTGTTTCAATTCAGCTATATAATTAGTAGAGTAAAATTGAAATTTCCTTTAAACTAAAAATCAAAAGGAAATATTGGGGATTCTATACTAGTAGCCTATAGTATATAAATCATATCTTTGATCACAAACCGTGCTGGCTGCTGTAACTTAATATGACAACAGATGCACCTAAAATCTAGTTAGAAGTTTTCATAGTATGTTCACAATGATTTCCTATTAACTCAAGAAGCTGGCCAGCTTTCCGCCTGGCCCTTTCTGAACCATTTTCTGTCAAGTCCAAGAGAATATTGATCACCATAGGCGAATTGACAATGGACAAGTTTAGAGGATCTCCATGACAGAGGAGAACCAACACTGAAGTTGCATTCTCTTTGTTCCTAGGAGATCCATTGCTCAATAATTCCACCAAAGTGGATACAACATTCAAAGATCCAATTGCTGCTTTTCCATCGGGATGGCTAGCTACTATAGCCATTATTGCCAATGCCTCGTCTCTCATTGCCCCATCAGGTTCTATTAGCATTTCTATCAACTTGGGCCCAATACCAGCCCTAATTGCCCGTCCTTTATTTCCTTGAGATAAACAAAGATTGAAAAGTGCTTTTGCAGCATCCAACTTCCCTCTTGGACTTCCCTCGCAAAATAGAGTAACTAATGCCTGGATTGCTCCAGATGCACCAATTGCTAGTCTGTTCTCATCCACCGTAGAAAGGCTGAAAAAGGTGGCTGCTGCATTTTCTCGGGCTGCCATACTACCATTTTCTAGCACATGAAGGATGCCTGGCACAGCCTCAGCAGCCATGATACGCTCTTTATTGTCCGCATAGATAGACAAGTTCAGAAGAGCAGTAACTGCATGTTCTTGGATGACAGCATCAGATGTGTAAAGGAGATCAACAAGGCGAGGTATAGCACCAGCTTCAGCAATCAGCATTCGATTTTGACTATTTTGCTTGGCAAGAAGTCGGACCTCCCCTGCAATACAATGAGGATAAAGGCACTCCTATCAACATACAACATTAATAGGAAATACAACGGTGGGGATTTGAGAGGTCTATAAAAATGCTTTTCCTCAAACTAAAACAATGTCAAAAGGCAAAGCAAAAATCCTCTGAAAATAAATCTATGATCTCTTCATTTGTAGGATTGAACTGCATAGACAGATGGGTCTTGGGTTTGATACTACTAAGGCTTACGGCATATTAAATTTAGAAAGGGAACATTATCTCATCCTAAATTTTTATTTAGTCTACTCCCCAGAACCCCAAAAGAAATTATAAATTTGTGATGCTTTCTTAAATCTAATTTTAAACATACAATTATACCTCTGTGCACTTAGCTCGCATAATTTATATTAGCTAGATTCTGTCTATATGCATTAAACCTAGCAAGAAGTTCACCAGGCCACCAGTTGTAGCTGTCATCATACTGGGAGGGAAATATGGAGAAAAGTGCAATTCGGAGAATGGTACATACTAGCATTAAATCATGCTATAAAAAAAAGCAGATAACAAATTCCTTTTTAAGTAAAATAAGCCCCCCCAGAAAACACAATATATATATATATATATATATATATATATATATATATATATATATATATATATATATATATATATATATGCATAAAAGAACGGACAACACTGCTTTTGGAAGTGCTAAAATCATGGGAAACAATAAAGCTAAGACAAAGAATGCGTTTGCTGAAGGTTGTGAGGTAATATCAATCTTTAGGCACAAAAAGTTGGGGAGAGTTATATACAAACATGCCTCGGAAGAGAAAGAAAGTAAAATACAATAACAAAGATGAAAATGTTTTGTTAACTAAGCATGATATAATGGAATGATGGAAGATTTGTTTCTACAGTTTATTCAATGATGAATATACAAGAATAATGGACTTTGAGGAGTTTTAGCACTAGAAAGGATAACCCAAATTAAACCTACCACAATTTCAGAGAACTTTGGGTAAGTGACATGGTAAAGAAGATGAAAAATAAATTTACCATATCATATACCTATCGAACAATTAAAGGATGGAAATATTAAGTTAGATACGAATTTGTTCAATGCAAAAACGAGGCCTAAGAAAATTTAAAATTGAGTACCAAAAAGAACGTTGGTACCTATTTACAAGAATAAAGGAGACATACAATTACAAAACTATGCAAACTAGATAGGAGCCAAACTTGTGTTTTGGATCCACGTTATGAAACTAAGGGAAAAAGTAAATTGTGGTAGATTAACACATACCAGCATATCGAGGAACCAATTTGATTTTATGGTCATAATGTGCCTAACTGCTGAAGAAACTCAACAGAAAATTATACCAGACAGCTGTAGGACCAGTGATGCGGTACTGAATTTTGGTTAATGAAGAGCCTAGTATGCAAAATAATTAGTGTATTGAAGATAAGAATCCTGAAGCAATGAGGGAAATACAATAAAGATAACATCAGGAATAAATTTATCCAACAGAAAGTTGGACTAATACCTATTGAGAAGATAATGGAAACTTGCCTAAGGTGGTCTAGTGGTGTGAGATATACCATTTGAAAAAAAGTGGATCAGACATAGAAGATAGCCCAATGTGTAAGGCTAAAAAACATTTAAGAAAATATCAGGAGAAACCACTGAAAATACCTTGCCCTAACCTCAAAGTGATTTTATTAAAAACTTGGTTGTATTTATAACCCTTTAATTCTTTGTCCTTCATTTACTTTTTTCATATTATTAGCTCTTCAGAGGATTACTGAACAGAAGCCTTACAATCAAAATCATCTTGATGTTTTGAATTAAATTACGGATGGTTGTAACGATACTCCAAATCCGAAAGGCCATACCCAATCAACATTACGTTGTGGAAACAATTAGTACAGTATGTGGTAAGCCATATTTTATTTAATTCTAAACTTCCAGTTCTAAGGGTATTTCACTAATTTTTCATATTTTCTTTTATAGCTTCAATAGTAGGTACTCATTTTCACATATTCCTCATTAATGCAGAATAAATTAAAGGTTTGTTCAACATGTTATTATACTTCCTTTCCGAAAGAAGGAACATAGCAGAATAATGCAATCCTATTGATTGTTTGTTTTAATCAAACTTTGTACTTCATGTAAATACTAGATTCTAGCTTTCATGCGATAGATTACTTTCATCTTATCTTCTACTTCATATTTTCATCAAATTAGATTTTGCAGACATCAAAGATTAACATTGGTATGCATCAACAAAAAATAGTCCTCTCAATTTTCTTGATTACAAATTTTCCCTAAATCCACTAATCTCAAAATTACTAATTTCGTAAGTTATGTTGCCATCACTCTAACAGCTAGCAATCCTACCACTTAAACCACAATAACCAATATATTGTGAAGAGAGAGAGAGAGAGGAAGAGAAGAAATGTATGCGATACAATGCTCACCTACAGCACTTCGTTGATCCTCAATACCTCTGGAAGAAAGTTTGCTCACTAAGATATCAAGATCTACTAATTCAGAAGATCCATCCAATGTTGTCTTACAGAGCCATAAATTCCCTAACCTTTTAGGTGGTTCCACTCCATTTGCCTCACACCAACTTGATATCAGGCCATATAAAGCATGGTTGGGTATGAGGATGGGAGTGGAAAGAATCTGCTGAGTCTTGGGACACGTTCCATGTCCTGCTTCAAGCCATTTCTTTATACAAGATCGTTCATATGTCTGCAAAAAGAGTCAAGATAACATAATTACAAAGTTACTAAATGTAGACAACTTCTAAATAATATATTATCTTACAAGCCCATATTTTCTAAATTATGGATATGTTAAAAGTATTGTTATCATCTTATCAAGCACCAAGACTAAGGGGGAGTCATCTTTAATTTTTTTTTTTTTTAAATCCACTATTTGTTACATAGTGTTTTTCTTAAGCATCCCCCCAGTCAACCATGATCATATTAATGGATAACTCTGCCACTGACCAAAGCCCACTAACCACCCCAGAATGAAAAGAAAAGAAAACACTGGTCCAACCCAGCTCAGCCACTGACAATACTAGAAAAGATCCAATGGCCAGCATCCTTCATACTGAAATATAGTTTCAATGCATCTTTTCAAGTACCTCAAACTCAAATGCATCCTTTTGAGAATGATATCACCCAACCAGAATTGTTGTTTTAATTAACATTGTTAAGCCTCATGCTCACTGATAGCAGTGCTCTCAGAAAACTAAATCAAGCATTCTATGGAATCTACCCAAATTTCTGTTGATTTTAAAATGAAAAACTTTCACAGCTTTTAACGCATTGCTTCAGACAGAATAACATTATATTACCCTTACTTCCAAAGGGAAAGGAGAATAAGAACTGGTTTTTTCCCAAATATTGTCAGCATTACTTACAAGTTCCTAAGTACAATACAAAACAGAAAATCTTTTGGTATCCAAGTTATCTTTATCCACTATATAAGAAACCAATTTTTCAATGATACATGCGGTTATCTTCATCTAATTGTATCATAGTATTTTATTTAAGAAAAGAAATTAGATTAGAAAGTTCTAATAACTAAAAGTTATTATATAAGCTATGATCACATACAAGCCTGATTCAAACAGAGCAGCAAAAAGAAGCTGAAAACTGCTGACAAGCCTGATTTTTACAGTTTAATTTTTAGATATGGGAGTATTTCGGTATAATATACATATTTTAATGTTATTTTTATATTGAGAAAACTCTTCAATTTATGAGTCAAGTTTACAAAGTTTATGTAAGAAGCTCACAATAAAAGGCAAAGAAAAACAATAGTGTAATAATGAAATCTCTAAATTATGGATCTAGTAAGCAGTATATGGTTCTTTACATCTAGGAACGATGGCTAGCACTGTAATCAGTGAAACAGAATACAGAGAAGAAGAATAGAAATTGCCAGGCAGAGATGAAACAAATTCCAATATATTCCTGCCTTCCTCGCCCTCTGCCACATGTCTATTCTTCATAACGGTTTTCCCACGTTCCCTTCTAACCAATTCATCATTTCCATGTGACTCCTTGTCCAGCGACTCTTCTACTCTCATAACATTCCCTCACCCATAAAAAACAACCTTGTTCTCAAAGTTGAAGTTAGGATAATCTCTGCTAATAATAACGGTGTCCTGGCAAGTAGCTTGAGTTGCATCTAAACCATTCGATTGATGGAAACTTGGGAAACTTGAGCAATATGTTGATCACCTCTTATGATAATTCGAGAATCAAGAATTCTGTTAGATTCAACAATAGGGCTGAACACATTGATGAGTAAGGGAAGTGGCAGATATAGCTCTTGACGATCATCTTTGCATCTCTTTAAACAATGGAAGATGGATGAATTTCAGTTGAAGCAAACTCGAGTAACTTATATGCCACTGAACCAATTTTTTAGACAATGGGAAAAGGACCAAAATATTATAGTCCTAGTTTCTGAAGCTTTTGAAGAGCCATTGGATGTTGTCTATATGGCTATAATTTGACCAACAAGAATTCAGCTTCTCAAAACTCTAGTGGAATACGCTTTTTGTCTCAAATTTCTTCATTTGATGTTAAGCCTTAATTGAATGGTCTTTTAGATGAGGGCTAGGTCTCGTTGTTGCAACAACTCTTGTAGGGAGGGTGGATCAATGTAACCCAATTGGTAATTGGAAACGTTGTGAGATCTCCACTATAAACAACTCAGAAGGGGAACCGTCAATGCTAGATTGGAAGGATCAATGTAACCCAATTGGTAATTGACAATGGTATTGAGATCTCCACTATAAACAACTAAGAAGGGGAGTCGTCAATGCTAGATTGGAAGGAACGATTGCACTAAAATTTTGCTCATGGATGTAGCTTACTCCATTCCCTCAGGTTATCCACTATGAAACACGTCAAATACATCTCTAAACACCAACTCAGGGCCTCAGTTCTTCACCACTTTGGGGGTAGTATGCTAAGTTCATGGAAATGTAGTGCCACTCAGTTTGAACAATTGTTGCCAAAAATTGCTACTAGAGACTTTGTCTCAATCGGATACAATTGATTTTGGAAGGCCATGCAATTTCAAAATGTGCTTCCTGCATACTTCTTCAACTTGCTTGCTGTTATAATCAATTTTGAGTGTGACAAAGTGAGCACATTCAGATAATCTATCAATAACCACCAAAATAACTGTAAAGCCATCAGGGAGGTAAGCCAACAATAAATTACATGACCAATTCTTCCTAAATTTGGGTAGGAACTGGAGAGCTTGTAACAGGCCAGAAATAACATGTTAGTCATTTTAGCTTGTTGGCACAGGAGACATTGTTGCATGTGGTTCTTAATGTCCTGGTACATGCCTTGCTGGAAAAAACTAGGCAGAAATTCTAGCCACAATATGTCCCCTTTCAAGATGGTCTCCGGTGGGAAAGTTATAGAATTCTTGGAGAACTTGCTAAATAAAGGGATGCATAGGAGGAATTACCAACCTTTGTTTGCATAGAAAGGATTACCTTGTTTGCATGCTTGAAGAATCTCATTGTGCTTAGAATCAAATGTGATTGAAGCTCTAAACAAACTGCAAACTGATGATTTTCCATGTAGGTTGAGAAATAGCCAAGAAAAATGATTTGGAAGGTGGATCAAACCCTAACATTATCTTTAGCAAATTTGTATTCAATACAGAATTCATAGCAAAGGAACTTATGAAGCCAAGATTGTTGTTCTAGTGATTAGACGATTTGATTTGAGCGACATTTTCACAGAACTTGGATAAGATTTGAATCTAGAACAATAATCAAAGAAACAAGAATGACTTTTTTTATTTAAAAGAGACCTTCAAACACTATCAGTTCTCAATTGAATTAGTCCCAAGTATTTTGAGGAACTTGAACCCTCCCACACAAAACTATACATATGATTAGTTGGTCTTGAATTAATAACCCAAACATCCTAAGACATAGGGCCAATTGTATTGAATTAACTCATCTTTCATGGGCAAGATACACAATATAGAGAACATACTCGTTGATTCAGTCATTGTTCTCAGACGAACAAATTCATCCTTATAAGCTTTCTTATCAAGATCTACTTGAGGTGGAGCACTAGGTTGATATGTTCTTCATGTTTTGAGGTAGTATTGCTTACCCATCTCTGTGAGGTTCCTTTGTTGCCTCCCATGCCTGCCAAGACTTTATCTCTTCCATAAAGTTTGAAACATGTTTCCTTAGTATGCCAAGATCTTCTATAGTATGAACAATATTCTCCATGGTTATCTTTTACTGATGACCTCCTTCTCGGTTTAATCCCTTGAAAATTCCTTGTCCTATTTTCATGACGAAGTCTATGTTGGAGATTCTTTCATTGAGTATGACAACCTTTTGACTTTCTTCTCCCTTCTAATAAAAAATGCTTCCAAAAGAGGATGCAACTTTTCTTTCCCTGATATTTGTATCCTAACTATGTCATATTCATGGTTCAAGCCACTTAAGAATTTAAAGATGTTTCCTCTTTCCATGACTTCAACATGTGTAGTTGCATTTGTTTTACACATCCCCAAATATTGGTACCTATCTAAAACACACCACTTTAGTTGCAGACAATAAAATCCTTCTTCAAAGAAAAGTGTTATTTAAATAATCTCATATCTCTTTAGCAAAGGATTAGAACATATAGTTTCGACTTATCTCAGGAACCATGAAATGCCATAGATCATGATTAGTGGGGCTTCATTATCCCAAATCACAAAATTAACGTCATTTGACCCCAGTCCTCTGCCATCTATGTGATCTAATCTTGACCATCCCTTCAAAATCATCTAAATATATTGGCTCCATTACAAATATTTTCGGCCACCAAACTAGTAGGAGTCCACCACATTTGGAAGATCATTGGATCCAAAAGGATAAATTTCACGTCAGAAATTCCGTCTTAGAAGTTGAAGGTTGCAAATTCAAGCCTCTTCAGAGGGATCACAAAATTAAATTTCAACTCATGTCGACACTAGTTGTGACGCATGACGGCGACTCCATCAGAAACACAGTTTTCAACCTTGTGATCGTCAGTTTAATACACACCTTTCTAACCCACCATTAACCTCAAAGGGTGATGGCAACAGCAGACATTTGTGTGGCAACAGAAACAAAGCTCTTAACCCAACATTTGGAGTTATTATACCAACTTGAACTATGTAAAGAAATAAACAATATTTTATCAATGATAATCATACAAATTACATTCTCATCAAAAATAACAAAAGAAAAATATGTTTAAATGAATAGCCAGATTCTAAAGATATTTTTCTCCCAATTACTATGGACATATCGAAGATACTATTTACAAGAGATTTGGTATTTGTTCACAGAAATCTTCTACTTCTTTCAAGGAATACTCCACACTATCATGAAGAGGAAACAAAAATGTAGTCATTGATAGAAAAGATTTTAATTCACTTGATGATTGTGAAATTCTGGAAATTGTTAATTTGTTTGTAGAAGAACCTGAGCTAGAGTGTCTTTCACAATGATTATGATCAACAAGGGGGTGGAATGTCTTAAATGAACTAAAATCTCTTTTCACTTTTTGGATTTTAGATGGATAGATTAGATCCAGATCCATTTTTGTTCCAGGCAACAATTTGTTCAATCTGTTACATTTGACTAGCTTTTTTAAGATGATTTTGAATTTATAAATCTTGATTGTCATATTACATAATTCAAATATATATATATATATATATATATATATATATATATATATATATATATATATATATATATATATATTTCCATGTCATCGGGTCCTACATTTTAGATAATACAGATGTCATAGTGAATGTGCCCGTGTTGTGCCCACTGTCTGTGTTTCATAGTTCTCAAGTTTACATAACTCTCAAGTTTGACATATTTGTATACGGTAATATTCGACCTAGTCATATACCACTAAAAACCACGCAACATTTTTGGTTACTAATTGCTGTTTAAGGTTCGTTTAAAGTAAACAAGGTCACGTTATTGAATAACGTTACAGAAAAGAACAACCAAAAAAGTACTCATAGATTACCTTGTATAAAAACTCAAACTAGCAACCATAAACTGTATAATAAATGAACTTAATTGAAGGTGACTTTGAAGAAGCAACTTTGGTTTCTATTGTTACATGCCAATAAACTAAACATATCAGTCAGCCGTAATAGCTTCTGAACTTCTATAATACATAAGGACAATCAAAAAAGGTGATATTAAGCACAAACCTGTCCTGTGCAAATGATAACAGGATCTTTCATTAGCTCTAGAGATATTGGACAGCGAAACTCATCAGGTATAACCAGTGATTGCGTACATGATTTCACAAATGACTCCTCAGTTTGTCGACATATATCCTCACTTGGTGGCACAATAATGTTTCCTGATTCCTCCATTAAGAAATCTTGGATTTTTTTCAGCACAACCAACGACATATCCTGTATCCTTTTCTGAGAATGATCCCACCTCTCTACGCCCATCTTTTCTAGAGCAAGTGACTCTTGCTTGACATCATCCACATTGATAAATTGTAGCTTTTCACAGATTAAACGTAGTTCAGCAGTTTCAGTGTTCACATCATAGCTCTGGTTGTAAACAGACAATAGTTGTTCATAAAGCTGAAGACCCGGTGGATCAAACTTCTCTTTAGCTCTTCTAAACTGAGTGGTCACAAGTGCAACCTGAAGATGACAACAGTAGCAGAGAAATGAGAACTTACAATTAAGACAGAACGAAAAGTGGCATCTACAGACAAACAAGATATTGATGAACTCACTACAAAAATGAAGACAAAGAAACCAAGGAAAATAATATTTTTTGGAGGATATTTGAAAGATCTATAAAAAAACTTATTTGAGCTTAACTTTTAATATAAACACTTAAACAAATATTTAATTTTATAAAGTGGCTTATGACTTTTCTGTCAGCTCTTTTTAGCTTATTCCGATATTTTTCTTAGCGAAGCTTATATAAACAAGCTACAAGTTTCACATATTTTGGTGCTTCAATATGGAGAAAGAGCAATAATCTGCCTTAATGAAATTGTTAAATCGAAAAAAGAAAAAATAAACAATTAAACAAGTCTGAACAAATAATCACTTATTTCTTTAAAGCTCTCCCAAGCTGACAAAAGTAAGCAAAAAAATATGTTTAATCTGACACGCACTAAACTATTTACCCAAATGTGACCTCACTTTCTTAGCAATTAGCAATGCTTCATGGCATAACCAAAAAGAAAAAATAAAATTATTTCTCAAGATATTTAATGTACTCAATCACCTTTATAAAATTACTAACACGCAATATTCTCCTTGAGTTAGAAGTATCAAGTTCTCCCGAGAAAGAAAGCTTTACAAACATTATTCACCTGTTCCTTGATTTCTTCTGAAACATCAAGCTCATCAAAGGAGATCTTGCTCATAGCATGTTCAAAACGAACAGCAACATCTGTGAATCTGTGCTTAACTTGCTCTCTGTCCAGTATCTGCAATTCCAAGCAACATCCACAGAACCAAACACCAAATGAAATTCAAATATACAACAAATGACATTACAAAAAGCAAACCATAAAGAAGTACATGCAACACACCCTATAATATTCTTTTGAACGCACAATATTAATTCAATTCCAGTTTAACTACTCATTTGGCTACCCTAATTCTCTTTTGAACAGACATTGCTGATTAAATTACTGTGGTTTCTACTCTTACAATTCCTTCCATTTCAAATTCCTATATCTAAAAACATTTCCTTCCAGCGACATACATAATTTTTTTATTCTTTATCATCTTTAGTACCTACATACACATATAATTTTAATATTTTTTAGTTTATTCAATGAAGACTACAAATTTCATTTATATAAATTTGAATTGTCTGATGCTATATGTGTCTTCAGAATACATTAATATATATTGATTTTTATATTTTAAAATAAACTAAAATTTTTTTAATATATCAAAATCGATGTATTTTATATAAAAATAAATTAATTTTACTTAATCTATCAAAGTCAATATTTTGTAGAGACATTGAGAAACAAGTAATTAAACCTAATTTTCTTTTAAAAAAATTATAAAATTACGGGTAAAACAGTGAATCTCATTAAAGTATAGATATGGTGTAATAGGTGCTTGTAACTTTTAATGAATTTTAAAATAATTAAAACAAAATATTTAACAATCATTTTACAAACGAGTAATGCAGTTTAATTACACAAAGCTCCTGGAGTGAATTGAAGATCGCACCATGAAAACCTGACTTGCGGTGGTGGCGAATTGGAGCAAATCCTTGGCCTTGAAGAGCGCTTCCTGAAGCGCGTGGAAGGAAACGGCACTGGACAAGACGACGTTGTCATGCAATTCGAGGAAGAGAGGAGCGAGGAAGCGTATGCGGCGAGCTAGGTCGCAGCATTGGGTTCTGAGGATAGGCTTAAAGGAGGAGAGGTACGAGATTTGGGTGGAAACGCGAGAGAGGTTGCGGAGAACCCAGGAAGGGTCCGTTTCCGCCATAGAAGAAGCGAAGCGAGAATGCCAAAGCGCGTGTGTGGGTCCCACAATCACGTGGTGAAGGTGAAGTTAAGCATAAGATCGAAGAAGGGTGACGGGTTGTGAAATAGCGGTTAACTCATGGCGCCGCGGATGAAGATATTTGAGGGAACGACGCATGTCGTTCAGTGAAAACCGTTGCTGAAAATGCAAATTTTTATATTAATTTTCAATGAACAAATTATAGTTTTAGTTATTTTACTATTTCCTCTTTCTCTGTTTGTACTGTGAATTTGTGAGATTTTAATTTGGAAATAGTCGAATCGTATTACCGGTTCTATACATAAAACCCAGAAGTGATTTTTTCATAGTTATTTGCTATTATAGATTGAAATTGTATCAAGCTTTTCAATTTAGCTTTAGATTATAATATATTTATTTTCACAATTACGTTTGTTCAGAAAAAAATTCAAAATTTTCTTTTTTAAACATAAATAAATGTTTTTATAACTTATTTTCATAATAATGATACCTATCTAGTGAAGAAAAAAAATACTAATCTGTCACCAAATAATCCACACACAATGCATGAGTTGATGCACACAATGTCAGCGATGTGTACAGGGCCTAACAGAAAACCTTGAGGCTTCTACTTTCTACACCTCCATAATTTCTTCTCATACCCCCAATACTTTTAAAATAACACTCTATCCTTCGTGATTTTTGGAAAATTTTCAAAACAAGTTTTTCAGAATTTTCAGAACAAGATTATACAGCAAAATTTCTGAAACAAAATTTTGGGATGTATGAAATACATCTAAAAAAAGGTTTTTCAGAATAAACATTTTAGAGTATATATAATACCTTCTAAAACAAGTTTTTTAGAACATTTCACATAAAATGCATTTGGAAAGAGTTTTCTGGAACACATGAAATACTTTTCAAATGGAACTTTCTAGAACGATCTTTTTTTTACACTCATTTTGTTCTTGAGTAGTGTTCTCCATGTCTTGTTTTCGGTGACAACTACAACGATGTTTGACATATGAAGATATGTTCAACATCGATCGATCATCGGTCGTTCAAGTTATGATGCTCGACATATATGAAGATATATGTGACATCGATTGGTGATCGGTCGTTCAAGTTATAATGCTCGACATATGAAGATATGTGTGACATCAACCAATCATCAAATGTTGAAGTGATGTTAAACAAATCACTACGATTTGACGATCACTTTGAATATTATGAAGGCGTGTGTAACATCAACTGACAAACGACCGCGCTTGTATAATGATGCCGCACGGGAGCAACCGAAAGGCGACAGGAGTAAACAACCAGCTTCATAATTATCGTAAATAGGTTCGTAATCAAGTTTAAGAAACAATTAAGTCATGATTAGGTCAACCCTAATCATGGACCCATGTAATATCATAGCCTCTTTATACACCTAACAGGTACACTCATTAGTAGGAGAACCAAACAGACAACTGGAGTAAAGATCTAAAAACGTGAACAAAATTATTTAAGTAAATATTAGGCCCTACACTCAAAACATGTTTACTAAGCAAATTATCACTTTAACATCGTGAAGCACTATTCTAATTTAACTAAGTGAATCACTCACCCAAAGTAAATTTGTCTCAAAATTAAATTAGAGAACAAAGGAAAAACACGAGGAAACATATTTGAAGACGAGGTGGAGCTCTGCAACGTAAGAAGAAAGGATAGGGATGTAGAATGTAACTTCGGTTACGGCTAAGTGTAATAGTGGAAATGTTGTTTTAAGTTGTGATGCTATAATTTTTTATATTATTTTGGAAAAAATTTTACTCAAAATGTTTAGATACAGTAAACATTCACTTAAGTCCGTATTTTGATCTTGAGAGTTTGATGCGGACTTTATTGGGATGCAGACTTATAAAATTTCACGAGTCATATTACAATATGAAATATTAGGAGTCATATGATTACAACATCAAATATTATGAGTGTCAGAAATTTGTAAGGGTTTTAAAAATATGAGAAATATGAGATAAAAAAGATATGTTACGGGAGGAACTTGTTATTTTATGTTATTCATATGACTGAGTTGAAAAATTCTTCGTATATATCATCAGACCAGTTAAATCAAGCTAAGAGTGTGTTCTTCACCTTTCGTCGCATCTTACACAATGGCTAATCGACAATCATATGTGAATAAATTGAAAATAATTATCAAATAACTTTATGTGATCTTTTCTGAAAATAAAGTCACAAAATTATTGATCTAGGAATTTTTTCTATCCAAATAAGGATTTAGGTGGGATACATACTTAAATGAGTGCAAACTTAAGCGAATGTTTACTGTATATCTAAATATATGTTTGATTAATTTTTTTATAACTTTTAGATTTTCTTTAAATTTGAAAATGGATCAAATAAAAATAAAATGAAAGTTATGGGTAAGAAGTTGTTTTGTAAGTTTAGGTAAAAAGTTTAAATTAAATGGATAAATTATATATATATATATATAATAGTTTTTAAAACATTTTATTTGTATAAATTTTATAAAAAAATTATTTTTCTTTAAAATTTTGAGGTCAATTTTTTTTCTTTCTTTAATGAGAGCGTCAAAACAATTAAAATTTAAGATAAACTATTTTAATCAACTTCTGATTTTGAATAAGTTTTTCTTCATATATATCTCCAATTCTATGCTTGCTTGTTGCATGGAAAATATGAATACAAAAAATTAATATATTTCAGTTTTGATATGTGGTTATAAATCAGGTGTGTATGAATAACTTAGCATTTATTTGACTTTTCGGTACTTAAGAAACACATAAATTTAAGAATAAGTATAGGAACATAACTTCATTTACTTGGAAAGAAATTTATGATTATAATAATGAAACTTTTGTAAAATCAAATCTTAGGATAATACTTTTGAATTAAATTGTTATTTATTTGTGATCGTATTTATTGGATGTAGAGTTATTTATTTGACCCACTTCACTAGGTTTGACTCTAATCCACATGCAATTGGACTAAAAAAGTTCACAAAGCTAAAAAGTTCTCCATTAGAAAAATTAACAGGTAAAAATATCCACAAAAAATCTATTAGTCAGATCAACCTATGGATTAATTTTAAACATGAAAACTATTAATGTTTGTAAATATATAATTGGACATATACACAATAGTCATTATGAAAACCAAAACTTCAGTTCAAACTAACCTTTGGTCTTGGTCCGCCTGTCTCGACCTTCATCCCAGGTCAATTTGTCTCGAACTTCTACTCAGGCCAAATCTGTCATAACCTTCGATCTAGACTATCCCATCTCAACCTTCGGTCGAGAGTGGTTTGCCCGAGTCAACCTCTCATGACCATATCTCCCTTGACCTTTGACATTGGATGACCAATTTCGATCTTCAACTTTGGATGACCTATTTCAACATTCGGCCACGAACGACCCATCTTGACCTTTGGTCTTGACCGACCCACTCAACCATCGATCTGGGTAGGTTTGTCTCGACCTTCGATCCGATTTAGCCTAGTCTCAACCTTCTGTTTGGGTTAGCCCGTCTTACCCTTTGGTTCGTGGCAACCCATCTCGAGCTTCAACCCAAGTCAACCTGAACCAGCTTGAAATGATCCGTCTTGACCTAAGCCAGTTTGTCTTGACCTTTGATCCTAGAGGGTTTGACTCAACCTTTGACTCAGACGGGAGGTTTTGTTTTTAAGATTTAATTAAAGTGTTGTAGTGGGGCCAAGCCCACCTTGATCTTTACCCTAACCCACTTGAGATGAGACTTTAGGGTCCAGAGCTCTTTTCTTTCCTCATTTGGGGACCCTCTAAAAAATAGCTTATTTAAAGATGGGTTTAGGTTGACCCATGGATCATGGATCAAATTCACAATTTTAATTGATGGTTGATTTGAGTGTTACAACTTAAAGGAAAGATAACCCTAGTATAAAAGTGAAATTTATGCATTTAAAATGACCATCATTGACAAGAAAGGGATGTAAAAATAAACATTATAGCATTTTCAGTTAACATTTATTACATTGATAACTATTAGAGTTAATGTAATATGTATCATAATACATCAGTTATGCATTGAATCGATATAACTTGTGCATGCTATATCGATTCTAGTAATAATAATGTGATAAGGAGTCGACAATTACATGTTACTATTAGTCGATTAATATGTCCATATTATATCGGTTCAAAACATAACCAATATAATATGGTACGTACCACACTCTCTTTCTTTGATTAGAGGTAAACTTTGTATTTGCGTGATTATTGCTAGACGTACTACGAACCACACTGTATTTTTTGTATTTTTATTGTTTTTGGCTACCTCTTTTGAACATTAGATATGCAACTTCTTCTATCATTTCGTCTTTTTCTTGCACAATTCTTCTTCTTTTTATCCAACCGATTAAAGTCACAGTTTTTCCTTAATAGTGTTTCAAGTAATGTGTATCATTTTCATAAATCAATTGTTTCTTCTCTCAAACTATATAGGACAATGTTTCATAAATGTTATCTTTCTTATGTTTCTGGTCAAGTTTTTTGTTTAAGTGTTAGTAATTTTGGGTCATGCATATATATGACACATAATTAAATGTGTTAGGGCCATTATTTATAAAGCCAAATAATAAAGTGATCTGACTAAATTAAAGATTTGGCTAAAG
>Ga0214545_1005808_pt1 | contig 21992 bp, 16 predicted proteins | sample CNSS4metaG_FD_160064 | JGI IMG/M metagenome (GOLD analysis project Ga0214545, IMG submission 160064) | Root nodule microbial communities from cowpea collected in UCLA plant growth center, Los Angeles, California, USA - CNSS4 | ecosystem: Host-associated > Plants > Roots > Nodule | place: USA...
AGTCCTACATCACACAAAATGAGCTATGAACTTCAAGTGATGCTTGTGGATGTGTAAGGCAATGGTCTCACTGTTTTTCGTCCATTTCACCGATTGGATTGTGCTTTTGAGTGTTTAAGATGTTCTTTTATGATTCATACTTGATTTTAGATCATAATCAAGTTCATTCATCTTGAATTTTCATAGAACATCTTACAATTTCCGTGAGCAATTCTGCTCCAGTCTGTTTTTCCAGTTTTCACTGCACACATACCTACTGTTTGAGATTTTTGCCTGGTCCAAATTTTAATCTGAATTTATCTTCATTTAGCTAACATCCAGACGAAAAATACAAAAAAAAGAATCATTCAAAAATGTTAGGCACAAAAAAAATGAAAAATCGGCGAAGTTGAGGCAAATTTTCACATTTTCTGGCGCAGTGGTCTCGGGAATTTTATGTTTTACTGTTGTTTTGTGCGTTTTGTGGTGCTTTTAAGTGCTCTTTGTTATTCTAATTGATTCCTTGATTGTGTACTCTATATTGGCTTGAGTTTGCCTTCAATAGAAGTCAATTTGGCACAAAATTGCAATGAGTACAGTGGTTGTTTCTGAGCACTTTTTCTTCTCTATTTTAAGTTTTTTTCATCTATTCTAGTGCATTTCTAGGTTCCTTTTTGTGGTGGTTGCCTTTCTTTCCAGCCTTTAATTTATGGCTTGTCGCTTCTTGAATGTCCTTCTAGTTATGTTTCATTTCAATTCTCTTTTGGTTTCGCATTTCTAATTAGTTTTTCTTGCTTTCTACTTTGTTTGGGTTCATATACTTCACTCTTGGTTATTGGTTGTGATTGATGATGCTATGAAGTTTAGAATGGTTTCTGTAACATCCTAGCCGGAAATTACTATTTAAAAATAAATAAGAAATAAAATTTATAAAACATCGCATTTATTCTCGTAATTTCCCAAAAACGCGGGAAAATTAAAAGTTCAACATCGCTTCCGTAGTAATTAAAATCGTACTATTCCGTTATTACAAAATCAAACCATAAAAATTACAAAAAGTAAATCATAATAAAACTGAGTAAATAATCCCGTCGTGATCCTCACTCCGTCTCTGCGTATCCGCCTGCTCACCTGCATTATCATCTGCTCTCATGTAACAAGGTACATGATCATCACCACACACACAAAGATAGGGTGAGCTCATTTAAATAAAACCAAACGCATAAAATATTAAATACAACATCCCAACCTTAAAACCCCGAGTTAGTATTCTTCTCCCTTGTTCCTTATTTCTCCACTTCCAATACTTTCATTAGACGTCTATCATTTCTATACCCTTTAGGTGAGAACGATGATCGATCTTTGCTGCACGAGTGTCTACTTGCCCCTCCGACTACAGGCCACCACCTGATAGTCCACATGTGGGAATAACTTTGCCACAGCATCTCACCATGACACCAAGTGGAGCTCCCCGAAATAAACATAAAGTTTGTAGCTGTTCCAGACTACCAAAACTCTATCAGAATCACTCTGAAGAGGGCAATCACCCGAACCTCGCCGTACGAGCCACAACTCGCACACTCCACTGGACTTCCTAAACCACCAGGCTACAACCTTGAGTGGTCACGTGTTACCCCAATACAAGATTACACTCGTAACTGAGCCCCCAGCCAAAGCATCGCATCATGAACATCCCCTAAAGTTGTGTAAAAACCTTTCCTCGCGCACCACCACTGAACCAAAATCACTCGGCGCGCATCCCACGTCGCCAGGCACACACTAGGTTCAGATCGCCTGGCGAGCATCACACACCGCCAGGCGCCACGTGCCTGCAGCATCATCACTGCATCGTCACCGCCGGGCAGACTCCACCACGTCGCCTGGCGCCACTCGCCACCACCGCCTGGCGCACCTACCCGCACCGCCAGGCACCACCGCACCATCAAAGTCTCTGCTGCACCATTCCGCCTAGCAGAACCCTCCCTACCGCCAGGCACTGTGACCATTGTAACTGATTGCTTTCAGTCCGCCTGGCGGCTCGCTCGCGCCGCCAGGCGCCATGCCAGTAGCGCACTGCTACTAGTTTCTTGGCACTTAAACATATCCCCAAGGGATCCCAATCATACAACACACTAAAACTATAAAATAATTAGGACACACACCAATCATAGTTCCATCACTAGCAACTCATACACACCTTTTTAATCACATATATTATAGTCACCAAGATTGCACACACTTCTCCAAATTAACATAAACCATGTAGCATAGTAACTACCACATCCAATAAACATAATCTTACATGTTAATAAACTGAATTACACTTCACACATTGCACTTTGCATTCTTCTCCTTTATTAGCATATTATTTCATATAAATCTATCTCACTCTTTCTACCATATTAACATACTTTCTGAATCTAACTTACCACATACACCCAAATATTCAAAGATCACTACTATTTACACCACACCACCCTCTTTCATTTAATTCAATCTCCATTAATCTTATTTAAGTCAAATTCTCCTTACCTGTTAAATTTCTGAATCATACACATAGAGTTTACCCATTGAGTACCCAAGGACACAGAGCCCAAACAAAACTAAAAAAAATCTACTACCCTGACAGGCCACCTAACTGCAGTTCATGCGCCGCCAGGCGGTGCATGCACATCTGGGTTCTACCCAGATTTTTCCAGCACTGAATTTCACCCCAATATTTCAATTACAGTACCTGCCTTCATCCTAACGTGTTTCTATATGCACACACCATACAAGGTTCATACAACATTCATATTACAGTCAATTTTGGATAATCAACGCACCAATCATTGAAATATTTCATGCTTATTATCCCCGAATCCCGAATAAACCCTAACCCCCAATTTCATTCTCAAGTTCATACAATGTCCAATTAATTTAGTCACTGCAACCAATAATTCATCATACAATTATTTTATGTGCAACTAGAATTCAATACTAACACTACCATCACTGATCAACCAATCAAAACGAAAGCAAACCCACAACAGCAGTACCTCATCTGGCGGTTCATCTCCAACCGCCAGGCGGTTCATCCGCAAACCCAAAAATATGAGTATAACCATATGTGCCGCCTGGCGGCAGTTCATGCGCCGCCAGGCGGTTTCTGGAAAAATCCAGAAAACGCGAATAACACCGAAAATTCAAGCGTTCACAATCCAAACATGATCCAGTATACATCTTCATACGAATAAGAAATAAAACATACAATAAGAACTGCCCTAACCTGGTTTCCTTTGCCAAAAAAATTGAAGATTGCAAGCTTTTTCCTTGATCACCAATGGCCTCCTTTATCTTTCTCTTCCCACTCACCCTTTGCTTCACTCAATTCTCCCAATACACTCCCAATTTCGCCCCCTCTGCTCTCACCTCAAAGGCAGCTTCACAAAACCCTTCCTCTTACCCTTAATTAGCTTTTTATTGTGCTCTTAATATGGTTTGATTGCACCCAAAACGAAAATAGCATTAATCCACAATTAATCATCACTTCATGTTAGCTTTTTATTGTGCTCTTAATATGGTTTGGTTGCACCCAAAACGAAAATAGCATTAATCCACAATTAATCATCACTTCATGGCCTACTACCTTCTATTTCCAGCCACCCCCACATGCCTTAGGGTTTATGTGCCTCTTCACTTCCATGCTAGTGTAGATTTTAACAAAAAGAAAATCATTTTGTTCAAACCAAGGTTTGAACCCTTAACCATGCGAATATTAAGTCAATGCTACCCATCATGCCAATTCATGTTTCATGCTAAACTAACATAACTCAATTACTATATTCTTACTTAACATGCACATTCATATTATTAAAACAATAATAATTAAATAACACATAAGTAGCTTACATAGGACTCGAACCCAAGTCCTCTTACTCAACCAAAGTACTCTCAACCATATGAGCTAGTACTCATTCACATCACATTAACCACTATTAAATGCCATAAAGGCTTCCACGACCTGCATTTATTAATTAATAAATTATTTAATTAATTAAATTTCACGGGTCTTACAGTTTCTATGATTTGGTAGCATCTTAGGTGGTGGATATTGAAGTAGAATTTTAGCTTGTGTACTTATCCTTTTCCTCACCTATTGAGAGTTTTGGACCTATTAGACTTATTACCTCTTCCAACTTCTTTTGATTTTGTTCATAAAGAAGGGGTTTCTATGTCCAAGTTCATCACAGATTTTCATGAGAAGGTTAAACACCAAATTCAAGCCCAAGTTGAAAAGATTGCTCATTCTAAAAACAAGGGTAAGAGAGTTCGGTCTTTTAAAGAAGGAGACTTAGTTTGGTTGCACTTAAGGAAGGAAAGATTTCCTAATATAAGAAAATCCAAACTGAGTCCCCGAGGTGATGGTCCATTCCAAGTCAACAAGAAGATCAATAATAATGCTTATCAATTGGATCTTCATGCAGAATATGGTGTGCATCCTACTTTCAATATTACTGATTTGGTTCCTTTTATAGGTATTTTTGATGAAGAGGATAACCACCAAAATTTAAGGGCAAATCCTCTTCAAGGGGAAGGGGATGATGTGACCCCAACAAGCCCAAGCTTAAGTGCATCAACAAGCCCAAGCCCACATCAAGGCCTAATCACTATAAGCATGATGAGAAAGATTCACATGGGCCTCTCACAAGATGATCAAGTCAATCGTAGGCTTTTTACATTATTCACATGGGCTAAAGAACTCTCTAAAATATGAGATGATGCATGAAGGAAGTAGTATAAATTTAAATTGGGCCATTGTTTAGGCCTTGTTTTTCTAGAATAATAAGTCAAACAATGTGTAGTTGAATTGATAAAATTGGGCTTGACTAAGCCCAATAAGAGATTTGGCCATGAACTACCAAAGGTCAAAGGTGGACTAAGTGGAAGTCAACCACTTCCTTCCTACACCTCATGGATCATGCATCCCATGGAGCCAAGTCCACACTCCACCCATGTGCCTCCTTCATCCAAGGGCTAAGAGAGTATCTTCTTTTCCAAGTCTTCATCCAAAGGCTAGGAAGATGCCTCCTTCTCCAAGCCACCATCCAAGGGTGATGATTAAAGCTTCTCCTCCAAGCTTGATCTAAGGGCCAAGAATTAGTCTAGCTTTCAGGCTCACATATAAAAGCCAAAAGTAGACCATTTGTACATTTTAACTCTTGAAATTTCTAATAGAATGTTTGTGTTGAGATCACTCCACTCTTCTATTATTTTGAGAGCATACATGGCTAACCTTCTCCTTCATCTCCTCTAGCCACCTTCCATACCATAGCTCCACTTCTACTCTTCATCTTCACCAAAAACCTACATTGCCTAGAGCTCTTCTTACTCTTATCTTCATTTTCGCTGCATTTCATCTACTTTTTTGTGTCTTCCATGGATCTCCTTCCTCTCCTACACCAAGGACGTTCATCAGAGGGGCTAGCTTGGGATTCGAGCTAGGAACTATTTATAAATTTTGTTATTTTATTGGATTTTGAAAATTGTAATAAGACTTTTTTTTATAGCTTTAATTGATCTTTGATAGTTGGAATAATTTATGAATATTTCCCATGTTTGGGAATAATAACAGTTTGATGTTGAATTTATTTTCTTAATTATTTATTTTAAATAAGTAATTTCTAGTAGGGATGTTACATTAGTCCCCAAGACCTGATGTAAACTTCCCCAGAACTTAGAAGTAAATTTATGATCCCTATTAGATACAATACTTGATAGAACTCCATGCAACCTCACAATTTATTTTATGTATAATTTGGTCAATTTCTCCAATGAATGCCTAATGTTAATGGGTAAGAAGTGAGCATACTTTGTTAACCTATCCACGATAACCCATATGGAATCAAATTTTTGAATGGTTCATAACAAGCTGACTACAAAATCCATTGCTATACTATCCCACTTTCATTCAGGTATATCTAAGGACTATAGCATTCTTGCTGGCTTTTGGTGTTCTATCTTAGCCTTTTGACATACTAGACATGCTACTACATATTATGCCACTTCCTTTTTCATTCTGGGCCACCAAAACATTTTCTTGAGATCTCGATACATTTTTGTTGTGCCAAGGTGTATACTTAATTTGCTCTTATGTGCTTCCTTTAAAATCATTTTCTTAATTTCCTCATTATTGGGTACACACATCCTATCTTCAAATCTTAAAGTTCATGTCCTATCTATGTTAAAAATTTCTTCATTCTTTTGACCTATCAGCTTCTTTTTCTTTTGAAGGAGTTCATCACTCTCTTGCGCCTCATGGATTTGCTTACATAGTTTGCTAGTAATCTGAACGGAGTTTAATTGCATTGTATCATGACTTACTGTAACAAACAAATTCATGTCTCTAAACTTTTCCAACAAACTCATTTCTTGAATCATAAGTGAGGAGACATGTAAAGATTTTTTGCTTAAAGTGTCTACCACTACATTTGCCTTCCCTAGATGGTAATGTAATTCAAAATCGTAATCTTTCAAAAATTTCATCCATCTCCTTTGTCTTGTGTTTAACTCCTTTCAAACAAGTATCTGAGACTCCCATGATCACTAAAAGCCTCAAACTTGCCACTAGAGCTATCAAAATGGGTTGGAACCCGTGAGCCAACCGAGCTCATCACAAGTTTGGGCCGGGTTGGATTGAAAAATTTTTACAAATTTCAATATAGATTGATTTTTGATTCGGCTCACCTAGAACCCGTGGTGAGTTAGGTTGGCTCACCAACCCGCAAATAAAGGGTCATTCAAATATTTTTTGTTAAGTTAAGCTTTGTATTTGGGTCATGTTAGGTTGTTGTTTTTAGCCAACACATAGATAATTTGTATTTTTGTGATTTTGGTTTGTATTTGGATTGTATTAAATTTTATTTAGATTTTAATTAGAATTCTAATCTAGTTTTGACTAAAAAAATAAAAAATTTGTATTATTTTTAATTAATTGAGTCCGTGAACCAACCCATTTAACCCACCAACCCGCGGTGGGCCGAGTCGGGTTGGAATTTTTTTGCTCGCTAATCAATGAGATGGGTTGGGTTGGCTTACTAAGTGATCAACCTGTGGTGGGTCGAGCCGGGTCGGGTCGAGTCAGGCCGGACTACCCATTTTGACAGCTCTACTTACCACCATAAACATAATGTCTCCTTATCTTAAGTGCAAAAACAATGGCAACTAGTTCTAAATCAAGGGTTGGGTAATTTTCCTCATGTTCTCTTAGTTGTCTAGAAGAATATGTCATTACCCTTCTATCTTGCATAAGAAAGCATCATAATCCCATTTTGGAAACATCACAAAATATTACAAAGTGTCTCCTTCACTTAAAGTAAATACAGAAATAAAAATAATTATGAAAATATAAAAAGATCATGAAAGTAAAAAGATAAAATGATATATGTCTCCTCTCTTACCTCAGATATCATAAGAGACACGTGTACGTCCCCTTTTTTTACCCTTTTTTTATACACACGCATGGTTAGATTATGCTCTCTCCTCTCTCTTTTTCTGCACTGATATTTTGTTCATTGCCAACTCTCCACCTCTTTCTCCCTTTTTCTTTCATCATCTACTATTTATAGTGGTAAAGCAATCATTGCATTTGGTTTAAATTGAAGTTAATCTCATTTAGTTTTGCTATTTTAGTTTGATACGGATTCCTCTTCTAGAGATTTTTTTCTTTCCTTTTCACATAGAAAGGATAAAATGCACATGCTAATGTCACTGAATCATTAAATGCTACATTATCTTATCATTTTTTTATTTTTAATTTATATTAGATATAATAATAGTTGTGTGATGTCACTAAATCATTAAATGTTATATTATCTTATCATTTTTTTATTTTTAATTTATATTAGATATAATAATAGTTTTCTGACACAATTCGTTGGGTTAGATATTTGTTATTCAATCCAATGTTTATGTTTATCTATTTGCTTTAGGACTTTTATATATAAATGTTGAATATTAGTCCAACCATTTTAAATGTTTGCATTTATTCATTCCTAATTTCTTACTTTTATATAGTCCATCCTTATACATATATTTATATATTATTGAACATATATATATTTCTGTCGTACAACATTTTTATATTGTTATTAGTTAATTACTTTTGATTTTTTATATATTTATAATGGTTATATTTATATGTTCACAATTTATTATATTAGATACATTATTATTTGTAATAATATTTTTTTAATAATTTTAAAATATTTACAATATAATACATTGATTAATGAAATTATTGTATTGAAATTTTTTTCTCTTTTTTGATGTTATAGTCCACGTACTAGCAAGTAATAATTGAACAATTGATTCTCGTAAAGAGATGTGTACTATTTTTTCTTAATTTTTTATAATTAAATCTTTTTACTGATAAAGATTTTAATGAGACACAATTTTTTAAATATATCATTTCATTTAGTTCGAATACATCCAACTTATGGAAGCTCCAATTAACGGATAATGATAAATCTCTATCATCCATTAACAACGATCACCTACACTTTTTTCAAACTTCCGAACCGAATGTATATATTCCTAAAATATTATAAAATATTTTCAAGATATGTATAATTATATCTTATGATATAATAATTTTTTATATTGTTATATTTTAAAGATATTACAATATAATAATTAATTTTTTAATATGTTCTAGTATAATATTTGATTATATTAAAATAATAAAATCTATTTAATATATATATATATATATATATATATATATATATATATATATATATATATATATATTATTCTGGTCATGTCAAAAGTAAGAGCAGTATTTTGGGCTTTCACTTAGTGCACACAATTTCTTTGCACTCCTCTTCAAATTTTTAAAATGACTATTTTGCCTTTCCAAAAAGTGATTTCAAATTGCCTATTTAAAAATTTTCCACATCAAGTTTTTCGGAATTTTCATAATAGGATTTCCAAAATGAAACTTTTAGAATAATTTTTTCGAAATGTGATTTTTGGAATAAAATTTCTGAAATCCTTGAAACGTATTTCATAATGTTTTCTGAAATTAGATTTTATAATAAACTCTCATTTAATATCTTTTAGAATGAGTTTTTCGAAATATTCCTACATGAAATATATTTTGGAAAGAACTTTTCAAAACATGAAATATGGTAGGGAAAATATTTTCTGGAATGAGTTTTTTCTCCAGTTTTTTTTTTCTCTTCTTCCCTTAACATTTTTTCAATCTTCTTCTTCCTCTACAATAGGGTGACGACAGCAACAATGAAAGATATTCCATTTCGAAAAGGAGGTAACATGCTTCATTTTAAAAAAAATTTGGGATTAAAATAAATAAATATAGAAATCGAATAGAAAGTAAGACATTTTGATATTAACACTCGTGTCTTGCTAACACCTGACACTTATATCATCGCATGTCATTAACAATATCACATGAATGAACAATTTCATTTTTTTTAATAAAATAAAAGAAAAAGTAAAAGAAAAAATAGAAAAGAAAGACATGTTTTTTGTAACAATCCATTTAATTAATAACCCTAATTAAAAGAAACGTCATACAAAATAATATAATAGCACGGTCCTGGAGTATAAACGTTACTTCTTACAGTTGTTCAAAAAAAAAAACAGGAAAGAACTAAGGCACACCACGATCCTATCAACGATGTATAGTAAATGGTCAACAGTAGTTCAAAATAAAGCCCAGCGACAAGACAATACATGGGCTGTAGCCCTAAAAGAAAAGTTCTAATACATGGAATTCAGTCCAGACAGGCTAAGCAACGAAGTCAACATTTCCCTGTTGACCACGAGTATTTCTCGCCTCTGCTCACATCAATAAATTGATGATCATCGCAAAGAGAGAAGACCACACACATAACAATCAAACAAGAAAAGGGTAAGCTAGAGTAGAAAATGATTTATCATGCAGTTACATACACTTTCACAACCCAATATTCATATGTCATCCAATCATGTTATGACTCGCAAACAATACACTAAGACTCAAGACACGACTCATCCAGATACATATAATTAGTCGGATTCAACGGATGCTTGCACTTGTGGTGACATTTACTGCTCTACCGAGCTAATTGTTCCAGTGTTACATCCCACACACACAAGGTTAGCCCTTGAAGTATTTCAGGCCTCCTGCTACTCTCACCACAAGAGTCAGTCCACTCTAAGTGAGACTAACTGACTCTTTAGAGTGTCAAGATGCAACCTTACCTTGAATTCTTACTAAATTATATAGATGGGGCACCACCATGAACTCCCACTAACAGGGGTCATGGAATTACGTCCCGACCAACTGAGGCACCACCATGAGGTCTCACCTAGAGGCCCATGAAATTACGTCCTAACCAATGAGACACCACCACGAAACTATCGTGGAATTACGTCCTAACCCAACCAAAACCATGATTCCAACCATCAATGTAACATTATTGCTCATACCAAATTCATGACCACATATATAACCAACCATTCATGTATATTCCATACCAAGATCATGCCAAACTCATCATTCACCACCCATAAACCATCTTTACTCATGCATATTAACCCACCTCATGCTTTAACATAGTAATTCAATCAAACATGTGTCAAAAATCCAAGAACAGAGAAGCAACAAAAAGGAACGTGTCCTCGCCCAACTCCTCGCTCAGGCAGAGAGGTCTCGCTCAAGCGAGAGGGTCTCTCGCTTAGGCGAGCTCCTTTCGCCTAGGCGAGAGCTCGAGAAGAGGGGAACAGTGGCTTGCGCGTCCTCTCGCTTAGGCATGATCTCCTCGCCTGAGCAAGATAAACCCTCGCTCAAAACAGGAGCTCGTCGCCTAAGCGACAACTCACACAAACAACATGGGCGAGTTAATGGTAATCTCGCCTAGGCGAGATACACTCGCTTGGGCGAGAAAACCAGAACCCTCCACTGCTCATGCAGGCAAACACCAATATTCTACCAGAATGACGCACAATACATATTCATGTTATTTTAAATAGCATACAATCACCAAGAGCACTAAACAGAACTGAAATCAAGCCATATACATTAAAAACACGAAACTCTAGCTTCCCTGGAAAGGGGTTAGCAAAGGACTTCGACACCAGACTTAGCGAACCCAGCAGCTTCAAGAGTGGACTTGAGTTAAGAATAGTGGCAAAGAAAGAATAACAGGGTTACTACAGTTAACCCAATAGAAACCACGAAAACTAACTTAGAAAGAGAAGAACACGGTTCAAGACTAACTTACGTGAAGGGAGAACAAAGTTGAACTAGCTTGAATGGGACGGAGGGACAAACCTTAGCAAAGGTTGTGGAGAGAAAAAGGGAGGGTTCGAGCACTAATTGTTTCAGAATGAGCTGCAAATAAGGGACCTTTTAGGGGTCTTAACACCCTATGGATCGGCTTTAGGCCTAACAGTGTGACAGCCCTTAAACATTATGACACTAAATAAAAGTGGCATTAGGACACTAAATAAAAGTGAGTCTTACATTTTTAATCTAAATGAATTAATATTTCAAAAGTTGGAAGAAAAAGAAAATTAAGAAGAAAATAACTGCTTAAAGTTTTTCACTAAAATTAGAATCATGAAATAAGCCTATTTTTTTCTTCTTCTTCCCATGTATCGTTTTCCACTCTTCTCTTTCTTTTTCTACGGTAGCGATGATGACAGCAACGGTATTTGTGACAACAATAGTGCCACCGCCAATGAGGACAATAGTGGCGGTAGCGGTAAGGGTGACAGTGGCAGGAGCAACTATGGTGCGTCGGTGAAAGGTTAGTGTTTTTTCTCTTATTGTGGGGTGGGATAGCGATTATGGAGGTGCAGGAAGGAATAACCAATACTTTGTTGCTCTCTGCAGTCCTTCAGAAATGAAAAAGTACATTTGACTTCAAATGTTTGGAACACATTGAACAAGGAGCCACTTTCTTTGTTACTCTCCATAGCTTCTTTTAACACTTCATAGTGTGCATTTACTGAAATATTTTTGTCCATTGCTTAGTAAACAATTTTAAATTACATGTTTTTGGATAAGTTACAAAATAGTCTATTCAATAATAAATTCAATTTTTCTGTTTTCATAAGGTTTTGAAACTATATTCGGAATTGAACAATTAAGAACATTTTCAGTTTACGAAATCCATAGCTGTATTTTAGATTTTAAATTATACAATCTGAAATATTTTTGTATTATATAATCTTAAACCTTAAAGCATAAAATTGTATGCTTCGTCATTTTTTTATATAATAAGGGTGGTAGAAGAAAGTATGGGGTATAAGAAGAAACTCTTCCTCAAATAAAAATGTGCAGGTTAGTACACTCTCATAGGCATCTCCATGGCTTCCAATTACAAATAATAATTGCTTCATACTTTCTTAAGTTCAATTAAACTTTTGTTATTCATAATGAAATAAGAATTACATTTGACAATGATGAATTGTATTTAGAAAAACCAGTAATTTGGACCAATTGCTTACAAACAAGAAAAAATGAAGTTACTCAGATTGAATACATTGTTGGGAACTAAATGATATTGTTATCATACTTATTGCCACATAGCTTGATATTTTTATCACACTTGCTGTTACACAAATGTCTATTCATAAAACTGGTTGCTCAATTCTGCATTATTGGAGACAAATTAGTTGTTCAAAGCAAGGGCTCTCTCATTTTGTGCAGCTTATACGATTGGTATTTCAGTTATCAGTATATGAAGTATACGCAATAAACCCCAGCCAGTTAATAGCATAAATACAGGTAGAAAAATATACTAATTTTACAAATACTAGAGTTTTTTGCAAATGAACTGAATTGATTCAAACATTAAAATTTCTTAGACTTTCCATCCAAGCAATTCGAACATCGTTTTTAACCAGAAATACACTACCAACTTGAAGCAAATGTGGGTCAAAGCTTTCCAGGGGAAAGCTGAGAATTATTGCAGAAATGATGGCATTCTCAAAGAGGTTGAATGAATTATCTAGGGAGGCTGTTCTGAGGAAAGTTGCGAAGTGGATTCTTCCTTAGTAGCTCTGTTTCCCTGAAAGGAAGAACAATACATGCATGTGTCAATTAATTCATCAGGACCCTGCTCAATCATCTGTGGTCAAACATTGCCACGTGAAGTTACCTTTTCAATTCCTTGTCGTCCTCCTGCTTAATCTTCAAACTAGGGCACTCAAGACCCTCTTCTTTTGTACTTTGTGAACTGTCAATCAATGTACACCAGAAGCACATAAGCCTTCATTTCACTGAATAACATTATCTCTTGCTGATAAAATATGTTTGATGTTCCTATGTTTTGGAAAAAATTGATTTTAGTCCCTTCATTTGCTCTAATTGTTAGACAACTTCTTTTGTACTGCTTTTTTTTTTTATCGATAAATGTTAGTTGTTAACATTTTGGTAGTTCAGGAGTTTAAAGAATAGTGTTTTTTTAACCCCATTTTTAAAGGAAACTTGCGTGCGTGGGTGTAATGGTGGTTGCCAATCAAGAAACATCTCAACGTAAATTTGACAGCCAAACTGAATTTGTGCAGATTCGACTTACTCTTGACATTCTTCATCAACAAATACTGGGATAAAGGCACTTGGAGTAGCCCCTCCAGCTCTTGTTCCAAGTCGCTGTGGAACCTGAAATCATTGAATATCTTGGGCATTAAATGAATGTAGAAGCACACACCTATGAAATCATTCAACAACTTGGGCAATAAAGTACAGTTTTGTAAGATTATTGTAGTCAACCATGAAATGCAAGCAAAAGGTTGAAAATTAGTACCTTAAAGGATTTCCACTTGCCAGGAATTGCATTGTTCTCCTTATTTCTGTCAGCTCGAGCTCCAAGCGCGCGCCAAGAGTGTGATTGGTCTGGCTGATGAGGATCAGTTTCACCAGTTGCACCTGAATCTTTATAAATGGAAAAGGGAGCTGCTCGAATCCTACATGAAAGAGAGAACAATATGATGGACACCTTCATATTAGAAATGCCTAGGGAGGAATGTTGCGTGAGCTTTGAGTTAAATTTTCATATATTTCTATGCAAGAGAAAATTGTAGTGTGCAATTCGAGAAATAACCTAGCAAACTCCAAATACCAAAAATAAAGCCCAAGAAACAGTCAAATTACCTATCATTCTTATCACAGTTCGTGATCACAGTGGACAGGGCAGAACCTGCAACCACAGGGAAAGATGTTCAGAGTTAAAATTCATGATTTTGAAACAAATGATTGTGCAGCACCAAGTAAAGGACTCACGATTTTCTCGATTGGCAAGAACAGTTCCAAAGCTACGTGAGGGTGCCAGTTTTTCTACCGAATCCTAGACAGCAAAAGAATATAGTAGATACATCAAAAGATCATTTTAGAACTATAACAGTTTCGAAGAAGCACTCAATTGGAACACCACATACATCTGTAGCTGTTGTTGGCCTTGCCATCGAGTGTGCAAGAAATTTTCTGTAAGCAGCCTTCAATTTGTCATCTGGTTGAGCATTCCTGAAAAATGGAGTAATCAAATGAGGGATAGCATTTGCAAGTCTGCAACTCATAAAGTTCATAGGAAAATACGACAAACCACCAAACACTTGTCTTATGAACCACAAAGTCGAAAACCCAAGGCGTAATAAGGGAAGTGAAATGCACCAACATTTCCAAATTTGCTTACATGGACAAGCACTTTGAGTTATTCCATTGTTTTTAGAATGTCTGAGTTAAGTTAGTGCTCGTCCAAAAATACTTTTCAGACCAAAAGATACAAAGGGTGTCTGTTTAACAACCAGAAGTACTTCTAAAAATATTATCCAAAAATCCACAATAAAACTAACTATTATCAAGCGAGAAAAGACTTTATTCACAGGCTCCAAGAGATTAGGGTCCTTACCTCGATATGCCAAGCTCGAATATCTGGTTAGCAGCTTTAAACTTGTTCTTAGATTCCAAGTGCAAAGCATAAGAAATGTAGAAATTGGAATGAGATTTTCCAATTCCATTTGCATCCAGAAAAGCATAAATAACTTCTGCATCGAAGCAATTATCTGCCTGCAACATTTCTTAAATTATCACAAATAATTGAAGTAACCACCAGATTGATACACACAAGATTGTCATTAGAGCACCCACATATTCAAGCCACACTTTGAGGTAGCGCAGATCATCCTTATAGCGCTCTGAGTGCCAAAAGGCACGCACACACTGCTCATAAATCACCACCAGCCCGGAACTGTCTCCACCGGGAGGAAACGCCTCCTGAACCCACTTGATACACCTTCAACATTTCAATAACTTCAATAAAAACTCTGTCCTCTTCTCAATTATTATTATTATTATTATTAATTTAATACATCTTAATTTCTTAATTATTTGTACCTAGAAATACTCTACTCTTACTAATGCAAAAATTACTCTAAAAATATCATATGATACAATGGGGCAGAGGTCCAAAATAAAGAAGATTAAGTGGTCAAAAGATTTTACCGGATATAATTAGAATATTATTTATTTTACATTTTAATTTTTCTAAAATTAGATGACAACACTTGTAGGATGCTCATTTAATTCTGTTGTATTTTTGGTTATATGAATGTATGTCTCTTTACCTATCAATTATGATGCACCGATAGGTGTGTAATAAGTGATAAGATATGTGTTAAGAGATGTGAGTTTGGGTTGAAAGCCTATTGATCATCCTTGAAGAACATGAATGTTTATCTCTTAGCTTCTCTTTAGTTCTAATAGTAATTTTTGGTTATTTTCCACTAACTGTTTCATTTTCTTCTCATCATCATATTAGTTAAACTGAAGTAATCTGAGTTGTTTGACTTAAAAAAAAAAAAAAAGAGTAATTTAAGCTACCAAATACATACTTTAGGGTTCATGTGGGGGGATTTACTTGAGACATGTGGAACGATTAGTTTTAGTGCGTATAACGACAAAAATGAAATTTCAACCTTGAACACCATACAAACTCTCCAAACCCCCACCAAATTGAGCTATAATGAGACTTGGAATTATTTACTACAAAACAAACATCTTTTTTTCCTTTTTCAATCACTACGATTAAACCATGATGCTGATTTACATTACTATAATTAAAAAATAAGATGATATAACTGATAATTAACCAATTTTTTTGTGGTAGAAATAAAAAAGGTGAATAGAAATGTTAGAGGGATGCAGATACTGACTGTAGCCAGGGGAGGAGAGGGTCATCGCCCTGGTATTCGTCGATGGCTTCGATGAGTTTCCTGTTGGAAGAAACTCAGAAGTGAGATGAAGAAGAGATCAGAAAGAGAACGAAGAAGAGTGCGAGTGAGAGAGAGAGAGAGAGAGAGAGAGAGAGAGAGAATGAACCTTCGGTGTTGAAGGAGGGATTTCTTGAGGTGAGTGTGGGTGTGGGATTTGAGGGCGTGGTTGAGGAGGTTAACGTTGCGGCCTCGCTTCAGCGGCCTCACGTTCTCCTTGAAGGTCTCCCACTCGTTACCGTTGGTTCTCTTCGACGCCAGAAACTCGCTCTCTGGATCGATTGTTGTGTTCTTGATCTCACCCTCCGCCATTTCTGCTGCACTGAAACGTTTCTCTTCGCTTTTTGAAGGGAAAGGGGAAAAAGGGAAGAACTTGTTGAAGGTGAAGGGGGGAGCGGTGTTGGGTTTTGTGGTTCAAATTTTGAAAATATAAATTGTGCTCATTCTCATCAACTAGCCGTTATATCTCGTTCTTGTAGAATCTAGGAAGGAGAGCAGAGGACATATAAAAGTCGCAAAATAAGGATAAGTTTTTCTTCTGAGGTCATTACAAAGTCCTACTGAAAACATTGTAAAAGTAGTATTAAAGAATTATGTAGTAATAATTGTTTGAAAGAGAGGTTATTTAATTATTTTGAAATAAAAAATTATTTAATTATTTATTTTAGTAAAAGTTTACTTTTATTCATTTGAAAATTGAAATTATCTAATTAAAAAGTGACATGAAAGCAAGTAATCATATGGTGTATTCTTCTTATACCATGCTATAGTATAAATTATAAAATATTTGACAAGCTATTGTCGTATAACTTAATTTTAATTATATTTTAGTTGACTTGTTACCTTGACAAAATCAACAACATAAATTATTTCTATTATTGATTAACATTTTTATTGTTTTTAAAATACTTGTTATTTAATTATCTCTAAATTACTTTTAAATGTCTAAAGACTCGTGGATAGTTTTTAAATGTTATTGGAAGACCTAAAAAAATTAGGAGTAAAAGCGAATTCATTTATTATATTTATTATATGTAACAACCTAAAATAAAATTCATTACCAGGGTTCCTATAATTTAAAGTATTAAGCGAATTTCGCCAGAAAGATGCAAGAATGTATATAAACTCATGTATGAAGTGTAGTTAGAGTCAATAGTGTAAAACAAATTCAAAAGTGTAAAAAAAATTCAAAAGAAATCAAGTACTTGCATCAATTGAATTAAAATAGGAAATCAGTACTACATTCTAAATATTGTTCATATATGACATACAAAACATCATATTCGACTTTGAACTCTTCCTCATATGGTTTATCCTTGTTTTTACCTGAAGGTTCCTGTACTCATACTAATACATTGATTATTGCAAAAAAAGGAACACAAGTAATACACATAACCAGAGAAAAGGGTAGGGTAAGTTAATTTAAAAATTTTCAATCTAGATATATTCTAAAATTTACTAAATAAGACGGTTGTTATCAATTTCTACACACACAAAAACATGCATTTATCTCTAAACAAAACAATCACAAGCATAAAATACAATTCTAGACTTTTTTATCTAGATTTATGCAATGACTTTGACACTCAAAGCCTTGTACTTGTCATAAAAGTGGATTGTAGCAAAGGCTCTGGCTCCACTTAGCCTAACCAACTTGAATCAAATTTCTTTAGACAAGGTAAGTTAATTTATGGCATTGTGCCTTTAATCCAACCATAAAAACATCTTTCAACTCTTACCACTTAGATTACGACAGTCTATGTGAGTTTAAAAGCCTAGTAGAATATATGATGACTTTTGATCAACACATATCACTAGTCAATGCATAACACTACACTAGTAAGGATTTTTAACTCTTCTTAGAAGCATAAACCTAATACAATCATACAATTCAATAACTTCTGTTCTTTCATTCCATTTCCTTCACTTTATACTCACAATCTAATCACAACTCTATAAAACATATCTCTTAGCACCAAATATTCTAATCCATACCTCATTTAATATCAACATATTTTTTCTCGAAAGAAATGCATAAAATCATACCAAAGATTCCATTATTCTCATAAAACTACATAGTACATACCACCCAATGCCAGCCAAAAACACAAAATGTTACTCTGATAGAGAGCTCCTTAGGAGAAAAGATCAAACACATGTCCAATGGTTTGAAGTTTCCGCCTAACGGTGAGCTCCTGCATCCAACGGTGAAACCCACCCAGGAATGAAACCAATGGCCAACACTCAAAGCCCTAAAGCTCACTGGAATTTAAACTCCATAATGGAGCCCAACAAATGCTCGAGTGGCTCCTAACCCTAGCTTCCCTTAGAGTCACTATCAAAGGAGCGCCCAACGGCCTGATCGTGACACCCAACACTATGTTCCACTAGGACTCATTATAAAGTGAGCGTCTAACAATACAAAATGGCACCTAGTGCTCTAGCCCTTGTAGCTTACTAACTTAGCCATTTCAAAGTGGTGCCTGACGATATATACCCTACGCCCAATGTCATATCAACAAACAAGAAAAATCTTGTATTTGGCTTGTGAATTGACTCAATCTGGTATTTTCTACTTCTTTTCTATTTCAATTCAATACATTTAAAAACTTCCATACAAACTAATTGCTCAAACTAGATACTAAATTCTCAACCCTCCACGATTCAAATTCATAATCAAACCAATAACACATATATACAAATTTCATCAACTAACAATTTCACACAATTCATCAATTTAGTAAAACTCAATTCAACCTCAATTTCTATCAACAACTGAAAACATAAATATTGATCATTAACTTCCTTTACTTATAATAAAACCTTTTTTTTCACACTAAGGCTCTTTAGATCTCTATACAACATAGAATCACTTAAATAATAGATAAAGACCTCAATTAGATATTTAAGCATAACATCTAGATCATAGAGCAACAAAGATTCATTAAGAGCACATTTGAGTCACATGCAAAATTCTATAGTTCGCATGCAATCCAACTAGCTAAATGTCTAAAAGAGGGCAAAAAGAAAACTTATTTAATTTGACCCTTTAATCGAATGGTTGTGTAGAACTCTTCACTAGGAACGATTCTAGGGATTTTAATCTTCAAAAAAATGAAGATTGTGAGTCAGTAAACCAAAGAGAATGTAGAGAGATAGTCTAGAGAAAAGGTTTAAAGAGATTGTAGTTTTATAAAAATTAACTTTAGTTATTAGAAATATATTTATAGTTTAAAACCTTTTATTATTAAAATATTATAGATTTCTATTTAAAATACCATCCTTGCTATTAAGTTAATTTTTAGATTCTCACTTTATTCCTTAAGTAATTTTTTTAAAATAAAAATAACTATTTTACAATTTGTATCTTTTAAGTATTTTTTATTTAAATTTAATTATTTTTTTTATTTGACTTTTTTTTTCTAAAATTTAACTATTGTTTTAAATTAAAATAGTTATTTATAATTGTTCTCATCAATGCGTCAAGGGAGCGAAAGTGAGTGAGTCTTCATAGGCTGACATGGTCCCGATCTCCGCACGAGAATGTAATGTTTCTCATAGTCATTATCTAGCAAATGTGAGGTGAACTTTCGGGAAGTAATGGATGGTTAGGCCAAGGTGAAATACGTAGATACTGGGCCGGGGAGGTACAATAATAAATAAAAAATTATCTTAAAAAATAAAATTAATGAAATTATAAAAAATATTTAAATTTACTTTTTTATCATAAAAAAAATGAATAAACATGCATGTACACGTGTTTTCACTTGTTTATATAATAATAATATTTAGTTATTAGTATATACGGACAGTAACAATAGTTAATATATTAGCATACATAATCATAAACTTATATCCTTAATCACTTCTAGAAAAAAAGAATAACTAAATATTTTTTTAAGTTAAAATTGTTTTAGGTATTAGTTACTTATAGCAACTATCTATCATTAAAATGAGTCTTTTAACTTATTTATAAGTTTATTTCACGTTTATCTTTTTTTTTTTCTAATTTGAAAATGTTCAAGAAAAAATTATCCAAATAGACTTTTTTTAATAATATAGTTTAAACATATACTTCCTTGTAAAAGAAAAGTTAAAACATATAATTTAGGTTTTGTATAGATAAGAAATTCTTAATTTTGTCCCTGCATGTTAAAACGATGACACATTAATTACTAATTTGATCTTTGACATTATCCTTCCTTACTCGTTTTAAATTCAATCTCTACACATGTCTAGTTCTTAATTATAAGTATATGTTACAACCACTAATTAAGAATATGATACTTGTTCAAGAACAGATATTTTTTTGAAATGAAAGTATTTGCCATCAAAAACTTATAAAATGATCATTGTTATGCAAGTCACTATTAAATTAGTGAATATATTTCTAAAAGTAAAAATAAAACTATTCTATGAAGTATATCTCGTATTTATATGTAACAGTGATTCGATCCCGTATTCATAAATATATAAATATATATTAAACATAAGTGATGATTTCATTGTCACTATTTTGAGTTTATAATAATAATTACTATTAATTACTATTAATTATTATCAGTATTAAAAATTTTGGCCTCAACTCATTAATTTCATTCCTAATCAACTAGTGTAAACACAGGCGCTATCGCGCCTGTGTGTACACATTTTTTTGAATTATATTAATAATTGATGATGTTGTAATGTTATTAAGTTAATAAATAAAATAAAAGTATATTTATAAAAAATAAAATAAAATGTACGGAGAAAATAAGAGAAAAATAACTGTTGATGAATAGTAGGAGAAAAAAAGAAAAAGGAGATAAGTAAATAATTTTATAAAAACTTATACAAATAACCATTAATTTTTAAAAATTTAATAAGTAATTAAATTATAAAGGGTAAAGTTGGAATTATGAAATGTGAACACAAAAGAGGGAATCCCTTTATATATAGTTATAGATAATCAATCCCAACAATTTGGAGCATAAATACTAAAATATTAATATTAATTTATTTGCATTAAGATTCCTTGCATTTTAGCCTACCGCACAATAATAATAATAATAATGAGTATGTGGATTGATGTACATAAATTAAAAATAAAAAAGTTGTTGGGAGAATATTAACAAAAGTAATTGACTGTTATGAAATAAAGCGAATAACAAAGAGAATAATAGATAATAGAGAAAGAGACAATAGAGTACAGAGAATGAGAGAATAGGGAGCAATTCATCTATCTATTATTATTGATAGGAAAAGTCCTATTTATACATACAATATGTAATTCATAAAGGAAACAAATCAACTTAGTTAATACAAATAATTACCATAAAGAGTAATGAATCATATGAGTAAATCAATGGACAATCATTAATTCATAACACTCCCCATTGAGTGTCCATTCATAAAGAATGTGCCTCGTTAAAACCTTACTAGAAAAACCCTTTGGGATAAAAAAAAACCTAGTGAAGGAAAAAGAGTACAACATTTTGTATTCTTTAATACAATATTGTTCATCACATATTCTATTTCTCCCCCTCATGTAAACTTACATCATTAAGGTGACGGAATCCGAGTTTGTGAGTCATTTGCTCAAAAGTTCTTCTTGGCATAAACTTTCCAAATAGACTTGTCATATTTTCAGATGAATGAATTTTTGGATGTCTATATCATCTTTTCAATTGAACAATACACTATTATCTTCATATATGGTTGTTGATTCCATCTTTGTTGGGATAGTCACAAGTTTCTTGCACATGTTGCAT
>Ga0214545_1005818_pt1 | contig 21970 bp, 16 predicted proteins | sample CNSS4metaG_FD_160064 | JGI IMG/M metagenome (GOLD analysis project Ga0214545, IMG submission 160064) | Root nodule microbial communities from cowpea collected in UCLA plant growth center, Los Angeles, California, USA - CNSS4 | ecosystem: Host-associated > Plants > Roots > Nodule | place: USA...
TTATTTTTTATAAATATACTTTTATTTTGTTTATTAAATTAATAACATTACAATATCATCAATTCTTAATATAATTCAAAAAATGCGTACACACAGGCGCGATAGCGCCTGTGTTTACACTAGTATGAAGAAAGAAAGTTGTTAAGAATAATAAAAGATAATGATCCGTTAACAATTAAATTTTGATGATAAACATCTTTTAATTGATTTTAAAATTTTAAAAAATATAAAAGTGAAAGATGAGAGACTATTTAAAAAATGACACATTAATTAATTATTAAATTATAAAATAAAGTTTTCAAATTTTAATCGTTAAAAAAATCATTTTCCATAATAAAAAAGGTTGCGTCAGTGTATAACAGATACGTTAGGAGGCCACAACACAAAACGAGGAAGGCGCGTAGAAAAGCTTTGGCTTATTTCGTAAGGAACAAACGCCACGTCGGACATGTGTGAACGCTACGTGGGGTCTTTGACTTCAACTCTCTCTCTTTCTTAAGTGTCCTTCACGCGCCACCGTTATCCCTCCCTCTCTCTTCTCTTTTCCTTTCCCTGTTCTGTCATTTCCACCACGCTTCCCCTTCTACAACACCTTTTCATTTCTCTATTTGGCCTTTTATTCATCGCTTTCATTTAATTCATTTCAGTTCTCTGCATTCACTTTTTCAATTCCATGTGTGAGATTATTGCTTTCTAATGGCTGAGACCACAAAATACATTGCCAACTCAGAATTAGGTTTGATTCCCCTTCTTCAACTTAACAACTGTGTTTCACTTTCGGTTCTTGCTTCTCTTTTTCATTATGATCAAGCTTGTGTGCCTTTTTTCAATTTACATTTTCTTAGTTTCATTTTTTTCTGCATGCATGCATGCATACCCCTGATTGTGTTAATTTTCATTGTGCATGCAACATTCATGCGCTACTTTTGTTTCACTATTCCTGATGAAATGGATGCCATTTTTTCTTTCAATCTTCGTGTTTGTACGCTTTACCTGGATTGGATCACTGATAACAATTGGGAAGTTTGTAGTATGTAGTTTGATATGAGCTATAGTTATCCAAGACATCGATGAATGTGCCAATTGAATTAAATTCATCCATTCTCTGTGCAGTATCATATAATTAGTTAAACTATAGTTCTGTTGTTGCCTTCACTGAATATGCCTATGAATGTGTCATTTATATAGAGTGATGAATTTGAGTTCGAGTTTGATTTTTTCCCCCTGTCTTATACAATACCCTTTGAATGTTTCCTGGTATCTGATAGAGCTTGAAGAGATATTGCAAGAAGCATCACATCGTTGGCTTCGACCTGTTGAAATATGTGAGATACTTCGCAACTATAAGAAGTTTAAGTTAACACCAGATCCACCTATTAGACCTCCAGGTATTTCCTATTTTTCCCTGAACTTCACATCCTTCTTGATTTTGATATTTGCTGCAGACATGGGTAGGGAATTCATTTTACCAGGTTAGGGGCTTGAATCATCGATTTGGAAAGTACCATGCCTTAGAGTGGGTGACTGATAGGGTGACAAGCTCACACCACAGGGTCCTTTTGATTATTTTATCAGATGGCATCTCAGAGGTTATTGTTGTCGTCGCGATAATATAAAATATTAAACTAGTGTCACGCTCTTATGCTTTGAAATTTGAAATTTTCTTATTCTGTTTTTTCATTGAGTTGCAAGTAGGATGATGAGACTAACCAATAGTGGTGGTGATAATTGAACTTAGCTATGTTAGCTTCACCAATGCTTCGAAAGAAGTATCTCAGTCTCTTTAAATATAACCTTTGACTATAATACATATGCTTGCTATGAGCATAGAGTGCTAATTTTGGCATTATGTTGTCGTTTCTTTTTTCCAGCTGGATCACTATTCTTGTTCAATAGAAAAGCACTTCGTTATTTTCGCAAGGATGGTCACAGGTGGAGGAAGAAACAAGATGGGAAGACTGTAAGAGAAGCTCATGAAAAGTTGAAGGTGTGCTGTTCATTTTGTTAGTTGTAAGTTTTACTTTTTAGAATTGTTATGTTAATTGAACTTCTTGCATGGGTCAAATTGTTGTGTTGGAAATTTGGAATAGCCTCATGTAATTAGTTCACTTTAGATTTTCCTTGACATTTTTCACTCAAATTCCATCGTGGTAAGTTTACGATAGATAATAAGCTCGGGAAAGTTTCATAAAAACAAGCTTGCGTATGTAGATATAAAATAACACCCAATAGAGTAGAAGTATTTCTACAATGTTTTATTTTCTTGTATAAGTTTTATATTTTGGCAATTGTCTCAAATAAAAACACTCACATACACACACGTGTGTGTAATGCCATTTCCCCCTTTTGTTTAATTTTATTTTGGACCCATGAATTGCTTGATTATTTAGCTATATTTTAAAATGTAGGTTGGTAGTGTGGATGCCTTGCACTGCTACTATGCCCATGGAGAGGACAATGAAAACTTCCAACGGAGAAGTTTTTGGATGCTTGACCAGTGAGTTTCTGTCATTCTATTAACTTCGGGATTTTTATGTCCTATCTTGGATTTTTTTTAGGGTGATGGTGTGTTTTTTTTTTTTTTTTTTTTGCTAATTGCTAATATATCTGGTCAATCTGTAAGTTTATTTGAAAATTTGAGCAATAATAGATTGAGTCTAAAGTTTCCATTTATGCAGAACACAGAAAATAATTTGTTTTCTGATATTTCTTTTTCTTTTGGTTCCCAAGGGGCCAAAATTAACAAATCCAAGCCTGGACCTTGCGGAGTAGCAATCTGTAGAGAAATTATGACAAATGGGTGGGTTTATTTTTATAATGAAAACTCAAATTTTAAAATACACAAAATATTTCAATGTTAATAAGTAAATAAAGAAATGCCATGTTTCTTGGGTTGATGATGAAAATCAAACATTAAAATAAATTGAAAACTGAGAAATAAGATTGGCGTAAGAAGTGGACCCTTCTTTTAATGGAATTGTTGTTTGAGGATTTAGTTCTGCAAAAAATTATGGGCTACGCTGCTTTTTATGGTCTTAGCATTGACAACAAAAATTCTGACAACTTAAAAATGGTATTGTTTGCAGGCAGTTAGAGCACGTTGTCCTTGTTCATTATCGTGAAATTAAAGAGGTATACATGTCTTCTCTTTTTTGCACTTTTTATAGTATATCATATAAAACAATCTAGACATGATGCTGCTGTGTTGTTGATGCGTTGCATTCTTAATCACCTCAAAGTTTCACCCTTCAAGTTCCAAAGCTAGATTACCTAGTCCCAAACCTCCTTAAAGTCTTAAAACACAATGAAAAACTCATCTAGAGTTTCAAACAATAAAACTTATAAGGGTAAACCTAATAGTAGTTGCACAAAATGGATGCAAATCACATTATTATTGGTATGAAAATACAAGGTATCAATTGTAACCAGAATCCAGTTTATTCTTGTTAGTGTTATGCTCCACTATGTTGATTTTTTCTTTATGTTATCTTTCTTCCAAGCTTTGTGTTTAACGATGAGCCACTTTTGTGAGTTGTGACCAATCAAAAAGTCTGACTAATGATTGACCTGTTAATGAACCTTTCTAATATTATTTTGATTCTCCAAGTTTACAATGTTTTTTTTTTCCATGTTTATGTACTTTGTATGATTTACACTTTGAAGGGCTGCAAATCTAGCATCTCACCTTTTCCGGTAGTTCCAGTAACCCTGGTTGGTAGCTCTCAAAATAGTTCAGTGCTTTCCTCTACCAGAATAAGCACACCGATATCTGTAGTTCAAACATCTTTCACATCAAGTGCAAATAAAGTTGGTCAGAATGGACACTCTTCAGAGTATGAAGATGTCAATTCAAAAGATGGTCCTCAAGCCCCCTCTTTCAAAAGATATCATACTGAAGGATCTGTTGAAGGTTCGGAAGCTGACTTCACTGTTCATCGGCTAAATAACGATAAGATAGATGCTGTTAATAGAATGCAAGATGGTGTAATTTTCAGAGATAGCCACATGTACATACAACAAGTTGAAGAAAATTTACTGACTGTTGATCAGGTGTAGTAATTTAGATTATCAACACCTTTTATAGCCTCAAAGTTTGGGTAGATTTATGATCCTGAGTTTGAAACACAAATCTAATCAGTCCAAGTGATCTTTAATTTTGTCAATGCATCTGAAATGCGTGTATTTTAAAATCTCTTGGTCTATGGTGTGCCGGACTTTCATGATTGATAATATAACTGTCGAATATATCCTGTATGCTACTGGATGTTCCAAATGCAATGTTGTTCTTTATACAGTTTAATTTCATGCTTCTTCCCAAATGTAACCTCTTTTTTAACGAATTTAATTACGCTGTGACAGGTGCAAAACCAGGATGGTCTGGATACAATCTGTGCTCAATTATATGATCGTAATGATCATCCAATTGTTGCAAATACCAAAGCGCTAGTTGAACAGAAACTTAAAGATGGGGAATCAAAACAGGCTGAATCTGGGGAAATCAAGAAACTTGATAGTTTTGGAAGGTGGATGGATAAGGAGATTGGTGGAGACTGTGAAAATTCCTTGATGGCTTCAGATTCTGGTAATTATTGGAGTACACTTGGTGCTCATAATGAGGATAAGGAGGTATCTAGTTTACGACACATACAGTTGGATATGGATTCATTAGGCCCTTCTCTTTCCCAAGAACAACTATTTAGTATCCATGACTTTTCTCCAGAGTGGGCATATACTGGGGTTAGAACAAAGGTGTGTGCCTTTTCATGCACATGCGTGAAATTTTTTTGTAATTGTATATTCATAAGTTCACCATACAAAATCTGGTTTTGATTTATTTCTTCTTCCTTCTGTGAAAAAGGTTTTAATAGTTGGCACATTTCTCGGAAGTAAAAAGCTCTCTAGTGAAACCAAATGGGGATGTATGTTTGGTGAAATTGAGGTTTCTGCTGAAACTTTAGCAGATAATGTGCTATGGTGTCAGACTCCTTTGCACTCACCTGGCCGTGTACCATTCTATGTTACCTGCAGTAATAGGTTAGCTTGCAGTGAGGTCAGGGAATTTCAATTTGATGAACATCCAACCAAATTTTTAGGTCCTTTGGGTATTAAAATCTCACCAGAAGTTGAGGTACGACTTCAAATACGACTTCTTAAACTAGTAGACTTGGGACCTGACAATAAGTGGTGGAAGTGCTCTGTTTCTGGTTGTGAAAAATGTAAACTCAAGGGAATAATGTGTTCCATGAGAGGTGATAGTGGAGTATTTAAAGAAACTTTTCAGATTGATGGAATTGATCATATAAACCCTAGAGATGTACTATTTCAGAGATTAACGAGAGACAAGCTTTATGAGTGGTTGATATACAAGGTTCATGAAGGAGGAAAAGGATCACATGTGCTGGATGATGAGGGCCAAGGAGTAATACATTTGGCAGCTGCACTTGGTTATGTGTGGGCTATGGTCCCATTGATTGCTGCTGGTATCAGTCCTAACTTCAGAGACAATCGTGGAAGAACAGGACTTCATTGGGCATCGTATTTTGGGAGGTCAGAACGTATTCATGTTAAGAACTTTCCATGCTTGTATCTGGTATTACCAGGGCATTATCTTCAACTAAAATTCATATTGTAATTCCTGTATCATTCTGCTTGATTTTCTCACTGGAGGAATAAAATTATATTCTCTATTATACTCTTACACATTGTAGGAATTTTGTTTCTCATAACCTGAATTTTTTAATCCATACTGGAAATTTGTATGCCTTATTTCATGTTGTTGGGGATGGTTCTCATTACATATTGTCTCCCTGCCCTTCTTTATGTTCTCATCAGCAGCACACTATTTTATTCGCTGTACAGTGATTTACATAACTGGTGAATTAATCTTACTCTTTTCTGTTTCCTTCTCTCTAGAGAAGAAACTGTTATTGCTCTAGTCAAATTAGGCGCAGCACCAGGTGCTGTTGAGGATCCAACATCAGCTCTTCCTCCAGGTCAAACAGCTGCTGATTTAGCTTCAAGTAGAGGACATAAAGGCATTGCTGGGTATTTGGCCGAGGCAGATCTGATTAATCGATTATCTATACTGACTGTGAAGGAAAATGGAGCTGGTAACATTGCCACAACCATAGCAACTGACAGTGCTTTTAAGTCTGCTGAAGATGACTCGTCTAATTTGACAATGGATGAGCAACACTATCTCAAAGAGTCCCTTGCTGTGTTTCGAAAATCAGCTCATGCGGCTGCTTCAATCCTAGCTGCATTTAGAGCAAGGTCATTCTTTCAGAGACAATTAGCCAAAAGTAAAAGTGATGTTTCAGACTCAGTACTTGACAAAGTTGCCGATTCTTTGGGCAAGGTACAGAACATGAGTCACTTTGAGGATTATTTACATTTTGCAGCCTTGAAGATTCAAAAGAGATATCGCGGATGGAAAGGAAGAAAGGACTTTTTGAAAATAGGCAACTGCATTGTAAAAATCCAGGTACTTGTTACAGTGTATTCTACTACCATCATACCTTGATCATCCCATTCTTCTAGAGGATTTTCATGGCAAGTATAAAAAGTACTTCGTGTCATGAAAATCATATTGATGCCTATACTCTTTACCATATACCAGGCTAATGCAGTATACATGTTCACTGTATATGCATCCTTTGTGTCAATATGCCAGCTTTTAATCATTTTATTTTTGTGATGAAGACAGTATTACATCTTCAGTTAACAATATTCTTCCGTATAGGCTCATATCAGAGGACACCAAGTTCGAAAGCAATACAAAAAATTTGTGTGGTCTGTTAGCATTGTGGAAAAAGCGATTCTTCGGTGGAGACGGAAAGGAGCTGGTCTGCGAGGATTCCGGGGAGGGCAGCCGGTTGGCATTGATGAGTATGACTTTCTTAGCGTTGGGAGGAGACAGAAATCAGATGATGTAAAGAAAGCTCTGGATAGAGTCAAGTCCATGGTTCGTAACCCAGATGCAAGGGATCAGTATATGAGGCTCACCATGAAATATCAGAAGTTTAAGGTAGTCACATTTTGTCAGTCCTAAATAGTGAATGGTTCATCCAGTTTTGGTGAATTGATTCAAAAAGATATAATCAGCTCTTGTTGATTGAATACAAAATTCTGATTGGTTATTTTCCTTTGCTGCTTTTTTTGGCATACTGTTGAACAGATTGTTGATAGCAGAAGCATTCAATCACATGTCGATTAGCCTCCAGAGGAAGGAAAGAGCAATACTGAGCACTTCTTGTTTATAATAGAAACTACATACAGATATACTTTTTATGTAAATAGCATCTAACAAAGTTTCTAGTGTATATGGAAGTTTCTAGTGTATATAGGAATGGTCGCTATAATATTACTTTTTATTTATATTTTGTTATATGCAACTGCAATTCGTTTGTTTTAACTCATGTTTTTCTCTATTAAATGTTTAGGTTGTTCGGATCAATGAGCCCTAAAGAAAAAAAAAAACATTAAACGAAAATCCAAACTTTACTATTAACTGATTCTAAATTAATTTAATCAGTGAGCGGTGACTCTGAATTCATATTACAGACGATTGAATTAGTCCATGACACTTAAATTTTAAAAATATTAATAAAATTTACTTATGACAAAATTAGTGAAATTAATTTTGACCTGTATAGTATATCGATAACAATATTAATAACGCAATTTATTGAATTTTAAAAATAATGGATAAATTATTAACTATTGATAAAATTAAATAGATAGATTTGACATCTTTCCATATTTTTGTAATTAATAAATTTGATGAATTTCCTCCGGATAATGTATTGTTGTCACCCGTAGGAAAGTTCCAATTTGAGTAATAGTAAATCAGACAGAGACGATTAATTGGCTAATAGATGATAAATTTTACACGAGAAAAAAAGAACGTAGTGCATACTAATACAAGCCCAAAAGCACAATTGGTACAAAATTCAAGATGACAACCTGGAATGTGTCAGCTGAAAACTGGAACATATACAAATCAAATAAGAGCTGGATTCGCTCCCCGAGGTGAGGGATAATAAAGGAGAAAACTTGCCAATTGGCAAATGTTATTTTCACAATACGCATAGTATCGTGTAAGTATTCTCCTAACACATATAGGATATGCGTACATTTTTTCTTTGGAAAAATTATGCTTCACTCTCTTGTGGGTGTGAAGAGAGTTTATGTACAGAGTTATTTAGCCTTGTGAATTATTATTACCAGCAAATTTGCGGAAACGAGCAGACTCGTCATTATGACGAGAAAGACGTCGTTCGGGTTGAGACAACCTTCTACTGGATCCAACTGTACCCATATTTAAAGCTCCTTTGTCCTGTAATCAATAAAATGAATGGCACATAAGGAAAAAGAGTAGACACTAGACCCTACCAAAAATAGAAAGTTATGTAAACACGCCTTAGTCTTTGATGACTGTGGAGCAGGATGGGTATTTCGTGTCCCAACAACTAAAGTTTTCACCGCGTCATCCAATTCGGCAACCTTCCTCAAGAGATTGGTCTTGTCCATCTACCAGAAACCATTACAATAAGATTTTGAATTCTTTGGGAAACTCAAATCACAAATATGTCTTCTGACATACCTTCAACATTTCATTTTGTGCACAAAGCAACTGATCTCGTTCTTGCAGTTGCTGCAGTGCTATCTGAGTAGCAAGTATATCTGCCTCTTTGGTTTTCAGTTCCGATATGCAGCTGAGTCATAAATTATGAAATGAAACTTTTGAACCTTTTGCAGTTTTAAATCGTCTAAATCTAAATAGTTTAATTGCGATAAAGAACTCCTTAATCATGAGCTATACCAATTTGAAACAATTAACTATAACGTATAATCACACACGGTAAGACGTGGTTTCTGAGGTATACTAACCTCTCTCTTTCTTCAACGAGATCATTTATGTGCTGTCTTAGATCGAGGTTCTCTTTTTCCTAATGAGAAAAAGATGGTAATTAATACAAGCACGTGATAAAATATAGTATTCACCTTGATTTTGGCTCTAAGTACCTTTGCAAAGAACTCTTCTCTATGATGCTGAGCCTCCTCCACTAATTTCACAATTTGGTTTTCGTCTATCAAATTCTATAAACATAGCAAAAGCAAAAACGCGAGGCAATAAGAAATCACAACCATCAACTCCCAACAATTATAAATGAATCTGAAACTTACTGCATAGTCGGTAATGTCCAACTTTACACCAAGAAGGTCCCGAATGACATCATGAGTCATGTTTTCAGTAGCGGCCAGCCTTGTTTGTAGCACGAACACCTGATCCACTATACAATTTAGACCACTATGCATTGAGTGATTATTGTGCTAATTTTTCTTACCACTGTTTAAAAATCCGTGAGCCAAATAGTAAACACTATTACATCACTGAGTAAGTCGTGTAAAAATTAAGGCGTGGAAGAAAAGAAATCCAACAAAAAACAAAAGGTGATATTGGTTTAGGTTGAGATGAGTTATGAATGACAACTAAACAACATTCTAATACAGATTCTTGAGATAATCATTTTCATTTTTTTTAATTTTCTTTTCATGTATTGTCTAAAACCCTTATATCTATAATATGAAAATGATATAAATGTGTACTCTCCAATAGTCTAAAATGGAAAAGACCTCCTTTTGCCTGCTAGCTGCAAGTGCTTCTAGTTCTTCCATACGTAACCTAGCAACTGATAGTTCTTGATCTTTCTCCTGATTCATCTGCTGAACAAGATTTGAAATGCATTTGAATGGTGAGCTCGAACCTCTTGTCCTGAATGGTGAGCTCGAACCTCTGGTCCTTACTGAGATTTTTTCATTTTTCTCTGGTTCTGGTACCACCGACGTTGAATTTGACGTTTCTGTTTTCACTTCAAGGAACATGGACTCCAGACACTTGTACTAACCAAGACAGATAAAAGAAGCAAAAGAGATGAGAATATAAGAATAAAAGATGATACAAAGTTTCTGGTATTCAAATAACAATATTGTTACTAAACTTGCTTTTAACTCAATGTGACCCACAAAATTAGCTGATAAAACATAAACGTATATTTTTGTACCTTTTGTTGGTACTGCGATGCTTGGGCTTCAGCATGCAACACAATTTCGGATATATACTCTTTGCACCTTTTAATCTTCCAAAAAATATACAAAATGTCAGACTTCTGGACAAAATACTATGATGTATAATAAAATTTAAATGTCATGTATCTTGGGAGTCTGGGAAAAATACCTCTTTATCTTGTTCTGCATTTTCCCTTTCAAGAAACCTTATCCGACTCAGTGCTTCATGAACTTCCAGTAATTCATTATGTTGCCTGCATCAGGGTTTTCAAAAGATGAACAAGGAAGAAATCAAATCAGAAAACGAAATAATCTGGACCAACTTTTCATGTAAAAAAATAGTTTACACTATAATCTTGTATCTCCACTTCATCGACTAATCAGGTTATTATGAGAGTGAAAAAGATTTACACCTACAGTTGATCAACAATATAATACATATCAAGGAAGGAATAGCAGCTCTAACCTAGATATCTGCTCATCAGTTTGAACGCTTGTGCTTTCTGAATCAGCATTCTTGGGAAATTTGTCAACTAACAATAATCTCTCTTTCAAAGCTTGGAGTTCCGTTCTTAGTGAATCACTGATTGAACGATGTCTTCCCACCTCCTCATCCATTTCATGTACCTATGACAATCCCATTCTAGTCATAAAGAAGATAATATGTAAAAGACCAGTTCAGTTATCCTATTGAGCATTAATAATATTACTGAAAAAGGTAGTGGGTATTAAACAATAATAAAATTACTAAGCTGCATCTCTTTGAATTACCTCCCAAAATCTTTTCCGTAATCTTTATACAAGTGAATCATACATGAAACTAACCTTTTTCTCCAAAACATTTATGGTAGACTCAAGCTCCTCAACAGAATGTTCCAGAATCTTGACTTCCTCTTCCTTTTGCTCAGCAAACAGCTTACTAGACTCTGATTCCTACAAATGATATTTCAGTTCCACCAAAGCTGGTTTCACCAATAAGAATTATTTGAAAGTGAAAAAATAATCAGCACATACATACCTGATGTGCTTCCATGGCAATAGCTTCCTTTTCATCGGCCAAGGAATAAGCCATCTCAAGCTTACCAGTCAAGACACAAACTTCTTCATGGAGTTGGTCTCTCTCTATTATTACCTGGTTTAGTTCATCCTCAATGCTTTCAAACAATGAAAGTGATTGGTTTTCCATTGAAGCTGTCAAATTAGTAATCTCGTTTTCCAAACCTCTAATCACCTCTCTATGTTCATCCAGTTTACCTTGAGCTTCAGTTTTGTAGGCATATAAATCTTTCAGAAGCTCCCTTAACTCCACATTTTGATTAGAAAGTTTCTCAATCGATTCTTTAGCAAGTTTAAGCTCATATTGTGACGTAGTTAAGGCCTTCTCGGTATTAACTAGAGAACCTTCAAGTTTCCTGTTCTGAACCAGTATATCATCAAGCTGACTTGCTTTAGTCTCCAGCTCATACCGAACTTGGCTAAGAGAAAATATTAACTTCTCAGTCTGATCTTTAATGTCCTTGCTGTTAGAAGCTGATTCCTGCAATAGCCTAAAGTCAAAAAGTAAGCCCTCTAATAACACTTGCTTCCTCTCTAACTCCTTTCTAAGAGCCATATTTTCATATAATATGTTGACATTGGGCAAGTCTGGCTGCTCAGGCACCTTCTGGACTAAAATACATTGATCTGTTTTCACTGCACCTTCACTACCCGTACTAATAACAGGCTCTGCAACACTAGAGGAATTCTTTACCAAATAATGCAATTCCCCCTGTCTGGCTGATTGCAAATTATGGTTCATAGTGGCGCAGGCAAATTTACTGACAAGCTCTGTTACACAGCAATTATACAGAACAAAAGATACAGATCCTCCATCCACCATCTGAGAGCAAATATCTTCCACCAATGATCTGATATTTTTCATAAAGTCTAGCATCTCCTGCCCAGTCAAATGAATATCAGAATACATTGTCAAAAACTTCTTTTCCATATCAGTTTGCATTTGCAATAAATGCTCTTCTAGCATAGAAACCGAATTTGCCATCTCTATCAAACTGAAATGGATGTTTTCCTTTAGTAATTGATTCTCTTCTTCTTTGTGACAAACTGAAGATTTGAGTTTTTGAATCTCTTCTTCCAAACTTGCTCTCTCAAGCATCAAGATTTCACCAGACTGCTTCCACATAGCAGTCAACTGTTTAGAATCTTCATATGCTTTCGTCAATGCATGTAGTGTAAGATCAGCTTCCTTCACTGTTGCATGAGCTTCAATAAATTTGGTTAAGAAACGATCATCAGGCCTTATCTCTCCATAACCGAATATCTGTGTAGAGATTGAGAATTAAGAGAACGTAAGAAACAGCCCTATATTCTTGTACTTTGTCAAACAAGAAATAAACTTAATACTTGGTCATTTATTTCATATTTAGGCAACTAAATGGAAAGCTACATACCTCTCTGTCATTCTCACTCTCTGCTTCGTCTTTCTGCAAGCTCAACTGGAAAAATGGATCTTCCGATTTCAGTTCTGTCATTCACCATTACATGATTTAGTCTTCTATTTACTTTTCATATGACTAAATACAAATAGATGTGACATTTAAAAAACTGTATATGTATGAAAGGAAAAATGGAAGTAGTGAAATGATACCTTTTGAGTAAGGACAGGATCCACCATCCAATTCTCGAAGGAAAGCAGACAAACAAAGATACAGTCTTTGAAAACCATCATATGAGGCATTTAATTCTTTACTCAGAAAACACACTACTGCTTCATTGAGAACTGGTCTTTCAGTGAGCTTTCCTGGATTTGATGATTTGCAAGCATCAGACTGAATTACAGTGGATCTTTCAGATTTTAGGTCTACAGTTTGTTCAGAAGCAAAGTTTTCCATTTCATTTGAAAAATCAGAGAGTGACGAACTATCCGTGGATTCCGTGCTCAATTCATCAGTATTTACAAGATCTTCATCCACATCAACTAATTGTAGGCTAGACACATTTGCTTCTGTGCTAATAAGACTCCCTATGACATTCAATCTTCTATTCACTTCAAGAAGTTGCTCTTTTATCTGATGCAGTTTGTCATGTTGGTTCACAAACTCCTTGTTTGCATGTGATGTTGAGTAATCTATTGTATAACCCTCAAAACTTGTATGATACATCCTTAAATCCCTTATTTCTTTCCTCATGTCCCGAGTTTCCTTGACAATGTCCTGAATCAAGTCCCTGTAAGCAGAAGTAAGGCTTGAAACACCAGTTTGGAAAGCTTCTGTTTGTATTTCTGTATCAATAAAAGACGCTTTAACAGCATTCTCCATCTCCAGTACCTCAAGTTTAGTTAACTCGACTTGAGCCTTAAGATCATTTAGTATCAAATTATTCAGGACATCTTGATTCTCAGAAATAGTACAATTTCCAAGTTTGCCTTGCACATCAAGTTCGTGAATGGAAACATCTTGAACAACACCATTCGTGTGAATTACTTTATAACTATCAGAAAGCCATTTTGCCACAAGGAATGCAGCATCAGCTTGTTTAGTTGCTTTACAAACTTGATTGTTTTTGTGATTTATTTCATTTTCTAACATCCTTATCATATTGGTCTTCTCATTTAACAAGACTTGTAACTCAATTGCCTCCTCAATGCCTTCATTCTTGTCTATTTGTTGAAATGCATTTAAGGTTACAGTTGCTTCCCTTAAGGAACTTAGTTTCACCTCCATGTCCAGTACCATCTTCTGTGCATCCTCCAAGCTATTTTGTAGCAGCAAAATTGCTTCCTCCTTCTCAATATACTTTTTGACAGCCATGTCAACATGCTCACAAATCCAAGAATTGACCTGGGGAAATGAACAAGAAATGCTTTTTACCTGACCACATGCCTCTTTGAGAGATCTTGAGCCTTCAAGAAGGAAGGTTGTCAGTTCTAATATTGCTTTTTCCCAATCTAAACTCTGTGACTTAATTTCCTTTTCTTTTTCAGCAATAATATTTCTTAGCTCTGCATTTTCGTGAGCAGTGGTGCATAACCTCTCTTCAAACTCTGACTGAAGATGGGAAAGCTCTTCCTGTAAGTGAAGAATTGTCTTTGTTGTCTCCATCTCAACCTCTTGAGAGATTCTTTCGGTCTCCCGTTTTTGAGATAATTGTATTATCCATTCATGTTGATATTGGTCATTAAGTAACCGCACTTCTTCAAGATTCTTGGCCATTTTTTCTAGCTTTGCCTTTAACTCTTCGTTGTTGTTATATTCATTATCTTTAGCAAGCATTACTGAGGCTGCCAATGTTTTTGTTTCAATTTTATTTGCTAAAGCGTCGCCATTAACTTCCCGTGTAGAGGACGGAACTTCGTCTCCGGAATCACTTCTCACGGATATTGTCTCAGCCTGTAAAATTGAACTTAATATGATGAACTTTGTCTTAAAACAAGAAAACACAAATGAAACTGGGTTCTCTCAAAGATGAGCATATGTGAAACTATTAACCATTAAATATTTCTCAAATACAGATTTAGAATGTCCCTCACCACAGGAATTTCCATTAATGAATAACAGTTTACTTAAGAAATAAGAATATTTGCTCAACATGAGGAAAATTACTAAGAAATTTTGTTTTCTTTGCTGCTTAACTTTATTTCAAGTCATGACATTGCTAAAGATTTTGGTCATATTGACTATCTACATATGCAGTAGACATAATACCAGATCAAAACTACGACATATGCAGACAAATGCATTGATGTTAAAATCACCATCATAAATAAAACAGACTAAAAAACAAAAGTTAAAAATGCGTTGCATGTTATTCTTTCCTCACCAATGAACATTTATCTGTCTTTAGAATTTCATTGGGATGCTCAAAAGAGTTCAGAACCTGCAAGAATGGAAAGAGTTAAACATGATAAAACAGAGGTTCAGCAATGTCTTCACAAGTGTTTCCAGTATTAAAATAGAGGCTCATATATACTTAACTTGATTGTAATTCAAATATTTTCCCAGCTCTGATTGTAATTCACCCACTTCTCTGCAAAGAATAAAGAAATTTGTTAGTAGTCTACCAGCAAATAGCTTTTAGAATTGCAATGCAATAATAGTAGTATCCACACTACAGACTATTTGCAATTATGATATGGAGAGAAAATGAAAACAATCATTTTTCCAAAAGTATAGACAACAAACAAGTCTCTCTCATGTTCTCCACATTATATGCACTATTCACTTGTTCTAAGTCGCTAAATGTCAAACAATAAAAACTTGTAAACTAAATACAGCTTTGATAAATATGCATTGAAGCTACAGCTTAGCATACAAGGGGACCCTGGAGATGAAATATGAAATGATGAATGCACTTATCGAGGGATTCGTTGAATAGAAGATGCATACAGGATAGAATACCAAGTATCTCATTAATAACGATTATGATAATGATGACGATATTTAAGGCAACTGTTTACCTAAGCAATTTAGAATTCATATTCTGGCACTGTTCTAGCTCTTGTGCAGTATCACTATCCTGAAATATCAAAGAGAACACCAAGTGAACAGAAAATCTCAGATAGCACTATTAATATGGCATAAGTAATAAAAGTGGACCTGATTTACATTTTTCATGGAGAATGTAAATTTTCCTTGGAGATTGACAAGGAGCTGAACATTAAAGAAAAATACCAAACATCAGAAATCCAACCCAGACGAAAGTTGATATTTATCTTTCAAAAGAGGGAGGTACAAATTATGGGATCTAACCAACCTGATCACGCAATTCAGATAACTCAGTCAGCAATCTTTCCCGTTCTCCATGCTCATAGGAGTTTTGAGATCTGGTAGTAAGAACTGATGTAAAATGAATCATTGGTATCCAGGAAAAGATTAAGACTAAAGAATATTAACTGTCCACTCAACTTACAGTTGAGGATGTCGCAAAAGTCCATCATTCTCCAAAGCAAGTCTTGATAATTCGGAATTTTTATCTATTTTCACTTTAAGTAACTGAATCTCCTCCTGCAAAGCCCTGTTTTCCTCCATGAGATACTTCTCAGCTGTCAATTTCCCATCTACCAATAACTCAAGTTGTTTGATTTTCTCCTTGTAATGCCTCAGCATACTTGAAGTATGATCAATATCCTCTTCCCTTTGTCGAACCTGCCAAAAGATGATATTACCTTAAGTTCTTGATGTATAAATATTTGGGCCTATTCACATAATTCCCTGAAAAAATTTCTAAGAATAGACTTTTGGTCTGGTAAAATTATAGTCAGGTTTTAAAACATGGATATCTTTCGGAGAGCTAGCTTTTTAGTCAAAACATACTTACCAAACAATTTTTGTGGTCTATTTCAGCCTTTAATTTCTGGATTGTAGTTTCTGCCATTTTTTCTCTCCTTAGGGCACTAACCAAAGCAGCTTTCATGCATTTGATCTTCCAGATATAACAGCTCAAACTTTCAGTGAATCTTGTAATAATTGTTATGTAATAACCCTTGACAATCTAATCCAACCCATAATACAAAACCCTCACCATAACTGTCATAAACTGACCTCTTTGCTTGGAATGAGTAGGTTGTGATCTGTTGTTGCTCTTTCTCCCAAAGAGTCATATCCTTCTGACACTTCACTCAATCTAAACTTCTCAGAATTTGGCTCTAAATTTGACGAGGTAGGAAATAATTTATCGTTCATCAGAAAGGACAGTTGACCCTGTTCAAGTTTAGTACATGCCTCAGATAAGTCAGCCCTAAGATGCAGTATGGTATTTGTCGAAAACCTCCCAAAATTTCATACATTTAATCAAATACCTTCAATTGTTGAATCTGCCACTGCAGTGCACTTACATCACCAGAAGCGTCTTCATTCACTTTTGCCTTTTATTAGTGTTAAGTGAAAGAAAACCAATTAATTCATATATTATCTAAATAAAAAAATATTACATAAAGTACGTTATGGTGTGTAATTCAAACACAAACCCAGAAATTTTTAAAAAAGGGAATGCAGGCATTTAAATAGGTGAGTACATTATTTTGAATAAGCTTCGCTCGCTGCGCAAACTTCAGAGTGCTTAGTGTTTCATTAGCACAACTGCAAGCGAAGAAAAATCGACATCAATGATATAAGAAAACAAAGAAACATCAAGGAGCAGTCATTGTTCACAATTTAAATTTAAGCAACAAAGTTAACACAAACCAAATTGATGGGCTGACATTCGCAATGACCATTGTCTTTGAATTTCCACCTAAAGAATCCTGCATACAAAGTTTTGGAGAGTACAACCATATTACTACAGAAAATGATATACTAGATCGTATGTAATATTACTGAAAAAACAATCTCAATTGAAGAACTTTGTGTATCTAACCTGAAGAAGAAACGTAAGTCTTGAATCTCTGTACGGAACATGCCTAGGCTTCCCATGGGCTAAGTCCACCAAAGTCATTATGACCAATCTAACAAAGCACTTAAAGTCAACCATTTGAACTCAACCAATTGTTGTGGTAAACTTTATTAAGATTCAACAGAAATATATCAACAGCTAATAAATTGATAAACAAGTCCGTGTAGTGAGTTACCCAAGTGTTGACAAAGATTTGTTTATATTTGCTGCTTCTTTCAAACGTTCACTATCTGCTCCAGAGCTTTTCTGCCTAGATGAAAGTACAAGTCAAGTCTGGTTTTGAAAAAGAAATTGCAACGATTTATAAAGATTCTGATACAAAAATATCCTGTTACCTTTCAGAACCAGCCAAATCTACTAAATTTAGCCTAGCAAACCTAAAGTGAGTCATAGAATCTTTCTCCCATTGGCTTTCAATAGTACAAGTGAAAACACTGTGAGACCGACTGCTTTCACAGTTCATATGAGTAGCAGCCACCTTCCTATTCGCAGTGCCCTGCGTAAGTATGTAGGTGAGGAAGATCAGATTAGACATGATCAAGCACAGCACAAAATATTAAGGTAAATTAATGGTGAACATATTTGAGTACAAAACCCAACCTGTAACAAAAGCCTGAGAACATCATAAACTGTTTCCACGCTATGTTCAGTAAGGTTTTCAACGTATACCCCCTTCTTCAAATCTTCTCTGAGCTACAGGAAGAATATTGAGTTTTAAACTCTGTTACGCAAACCATTAATAGTAACAAGTAAACAACAATTTTAAATCGGGTTAAATACTATAAATTGTGGATTACTTGCAGATTGGTTGATGAAGGCATGAGAAGATCGGTTATTTGCTCGTTGTATATCTCCAGAAAGGAACACTTGCAACTATATTTCAGCTTGTGATCCTTCCTACTCTCTTCTTCCTAAATAATAAATATTGCGTAAGAAAATCCAACATTTGAAACAATAGTATATTCAGCTGAAAACACAAACATTGTAATATCACACCGCTTTAATCCTCATAAACAAATAGTCAAAAACTCTTGGTGTGATCCCACTCTCATCATTAAGGTATCCTTCTGCTTCCTTAATCTCGCCCATCATGGTATATGTTTTACCACTACCTGTCTGCAGACAATTAGCCTCACACAACTTCAGTAACAAGCAAGGAAATACATAACAGCTTCTAGCAAAGAACAATACACTAAATCCCTACAAGTCCCACTTACCTGACCATAAGCAAACATACAACTGTTGTAACCAGACAAACAATTCTCCACCATGGGAACTCCAGCAACTCTGAACAGGTTTTCCTACACCAGTTCATCGCAATAATGAATAACTAATAAGCTATGAAGCAACAATACTTTCATTTGATTCATGTGTCTACATCAGATACATGTCTACTGTCAAATATCGATAATACTTTTAGCTACTCTCTAACATGTGTCTAGGAAGTATCCAAGTCTTTACAAAAAATCTAATAAATCTACATGTGACATATTTAGAAACTAGCATAATATAGAAACATATAAGCAATGACCATCGATTATCTTTTTATGGATAATCTCAAAAAAGGATGCAAAAAGAGTATTCTTATTTGTGGACAATACGAAGTGATTGACGATACAGCAATTATAATTTTTATTTTCTTTTTTATATTGTCCGACAGGTATACTCTTTATTTGGATTTTCAGAATTCGCAACATATTTACTCTGTGTGTGTGTGTATATATATATATATATATATATATATATATATATATATATATACACACACAACACGACACACTTAGCGAATTTCCATACACATGTATCATACGCGTCTTGCATCCCATACATTCTAGAATAAATGTATCTTCTTATCGGAAATGTGCATTGTTTTATAAGTATATATACTAAGCATACGAAATAAACCATTTCCAACTCAGCCTACTTTCTTAAAAATCATTCACTTTAAAATTTGAAACAACATACAGTTTGTATACATTATAGTAGAGGAGATTCACTCACCTGGGATAAGGTCTCGCATCCTATATGATCAAAGGTGAATCTGGTTTCAGGATGACCAAGCCACACCAAAGTTTGCGCGCTTTCCTGCTTCAAACACCTACCATGCCCTTGCGAAACCTTCTCCACGTTACTCAACGGCCGAATCCTAATCAGCACCTGAAAACGCTACCTCGGTTACATAAACGACGCCAAAAAAACCAATCCAAACTCCGTTAGAATGTAAAATTACCTGCACGTTATGATCCGTCCAGAACGACGGATCGTCTTTGAGCTCGAAATGCGGAACGTTGACGCAGAATTCCGTCTCCTTGAGCAACGCGCACGCACTCGCTCTTCCTCCGCCGAGAGAAACCCTGGAAGCGTTTCTAGCCGGCGTGCTCTGCGCCGAGTTAGGTTCCGAGTGCGGCTTCCCGACCCTACCGGAGAGCCTGGGAGTTGCACTCCCGAATCGATGCTGGCGAGCAGGTTCGAGCTCCTGACACTGAGAAGGATCCGTTATGGAGTTCAGCGGAGTTCGAGGAGGTGGAAAGTTTATAGGGTTCTGCCATGCTTCCAATTCGTTCTCGTTCGTTTCGCTTTGAGGGTTTCTTCTAACGGATGTTCGAGTTTCCTTCCACATTTTGATCTGATTCAGATTCTGATTTCCTCAAGAGCAAGCTCGTTTGTTTACTACTGCTGCGGGATGGAATAGGAGGACCCGCCTCATTTCAAATTCAAGTTCCCAAAATTGTAGCCGTGCCCTTCAACCGTTTCTTTATGCTAACGTCACCCCAAAACACCTTTTAAATTTCAAACGGAAGCTCGTTCGTTGGGTTGGTCCACTTAACGCTGTGATTTGTGGAAGCTGTTGACTTCGCTTGGTATGTTATCACTTCTTCACTCTACTTGCCACTTACTAACGTTATAAAGGTCACAAAGGTTAAGTAATTGTAATTAGTTGATGCTGAAATACAGTAGTTAGTTATAATTAGTGGTTTAAAAAAATATTATACAACATTTTTATTCCTGTTGGAAGTACTCATGTTTACTTCCAAAAAGAAAGAGAATCCTAGGTTGTTGTTTAAAAAGGAGAGTTTAAACTTTCATTTAATGAAGAGTTGTTATTTACCAAGAGTGTGTTGATTTTTTTAAGGTTGATTTTTTTTTTTTGTGTTTATTTTGCTGGATTTGATTTTATTATTAATAGAAAGCTGAATCAAATCCTTTAACTTGTTTATAAATGTAATAATGTGGTCTCTTGCTATCTAATTAGTGGTAAAATAGCTAGTAAACCAATATCAGCTGTTTTAATTTATGCATAATATAATTTTAAAACAAATTCATGGTAAATTTTCAATCTCAATTTCAACATGTGATACGAAAACATTATTGTGTTTTAAAGATAAATATTTAAAGTTTATATTTTTAGAATATAATAATATAAAATATTATATTATTAATTTTTTAAATGGGTTTTTTTACCGTTTCTTCTCCTTATCGGTTTTTTTATTCCCTAAAACTGATTACATGACCGAATTACCAATCATTAGCCCAATTTTCAAAGCCAAAAAAAAAAATACAATTTAAAAAATTAAAAATATATGTTGACCTAGGATTTGTTTGACATGAATTCAAAATCGTAAGATTTGCTTAGTCAAGTTTTTGGTTCCAATATCACCTTTCTTTTAAGAGTTGTGTATTGAAACTCCTAAAAATGGGGTTCTAAAGCAGAAATGCACTAATTACCCGCTGAAAGAAAAACTAAACTCTTTTGATATAGATTTGAAGAGTAATATTTATATATACATAATGGCGGGATTTACATTTGAGTTTTATGTTATTATAAGATAACAAGTGGCCTACAAATTTCAAAAGCAAGTATATAATAATGAGTGACAATTTGAACTTATATTGGTGCTTTTTCTAAGGTATGCACGGATTACTTTGCCATAAACATCTATTTAGCGTTACAATCTCTAATAAAAAACTATAGATGGTAGAATCATGTGCAATTGTTATAAAATGGTTAAAATACTCCCTTAGTCCATGTTTTGTTGAAAAATTTCAAATAGGTCATAAGATTTTTTTTAATTTCAATTAGGTCCATATTTTTGTAAATGTGTAAGAATTAGACTCATTCTGTTAGTATGGTGTTAACGGTATTAAGGATATGTCACATGTCAGTTTCTCATTTTTTTGAATTTTTGAATTTTTTTATTTTTTATTTTTGAATTTTTTTATTTTTTTTTATTTTTTAAATTTTTTATTTTTTTTTTTAAATTATTCATGACACGTGTCACATCAATATTGTGCCACGTGTCAAGTCATTGTTTGAATCTCAATTTGGTTCATATATTTGTTATTTTAATTATATTTCAGTCCATTTTTTTTTTAATTTCATCCTTTCCAAATTGAAATCAAATTTAACTTTTATATAAATTTTATAATGATATTTTTATTAAACATTTTAATAATATTAAGTTTATTTTATATTTTGTTTTAAAATTTTAAAATATTTATTTTAACTTGT
>Ga0214545_1005819_pt1 | contig 21968 bp, 19 predicted proteins | sample CNSS4metaG_FD_160064 | JGI IMG/M metagenome (GOLD analysis project Ga0214545, IMG submission 160064) | Root nodule microbial communities from cowpea collected in UCLA plant growth center, Los Angeles, California, USA - CNSS4 | ecosystem: Host-associated > Plants > Roots > Nodule | place: USA...
AGGATGTGTGAATTTTTAAGGCCATTTTATAAGATAACCAATTTGATTTCAGGGACATCTTATCCAACCTCTAATGAATATTTTATGCAAGTATGGAAAATTGAGTGGTTGTTAAGGGATACTCTAAGAAGTGATGATCCTTTAATGAAAGACATGGCAAAAAGGATGATGAATAAATTTGACAAGTATTGGAGTGAATATAGTATCATTCTTTCAATTGCCATGATTCTTGATCCACGGATGAAACTTGAAGCACTCCGATTCTATTATTCAAAGCTTGATCCTTCCACTTGTGATGAAAAGCTTAATCATATAAAAGGAAAGATGTACAAACTTTTTTGAAGAATATGTGAGTGTGAGGTCAAATTCATCCAATGCATCAAGTTCTCAAGTCACATGTTCAATAGAAGAACATTTGAATATGGAACAAGACCAAGAGATTGATCCATATAATGTAAGTTAGTCATTATTCCTAACTAATTTTGTTATTTATTATTGTCTTATCTTTATTTTAAACAACTTTTATGTTTGCATTATATTGTTATAGGAATATATCAATTACGTAAGCCAAAATGTGAATGTAACTAGCAAGTCTGAGTTGGATCTATATTTAACTGAAACACCACTTGAGCCAAAGTATTTTCCAAAGTTAGATGTTCTGAGCTATTGGAAGGATCGACAAGAACACTATCCAAATCTATGTAGGCTAGCATGTGAGGTGTTAAGTATTCCAATAACAACTGTTGCTAGTGAATTTGCATTTAACATTGGTGGTAAAGTGCTTAGCAAGTATCGATCTAATCTTCTTCCTGACAATGTTCAATCTCTAATTTTAACTCAAAATTGGTTACATGGATTTGAAAATATTGGTAATTTAATTTATATTACTTTTCAATCCTTTTACATCATACTTCTTATTCTAATAGCTTATATCATTTGTTAATATTCTGTTTTTAATTTTCAAGATGAAGATAATGAAGATTGTCAAAAAGAGGAGGAAATTGTTCTAGACTTTTCAATCCATGACTCCAATGTACCTCATGTGGAGTAATTTGAGGTTAACATATCTTTCTGGTTCGTACAAATACTGAATTTGAGGAGTAATTTGATTTGAGGTTTACATGACTCCGTGATTGTTTTTGTACAAATACTGAATTCTGCATATGTCCAGGGGCCATTGTTGAAGCATTCTGCATTAGTTTCTGCCTTACCACATGTTGCATATACTGAATTAGTCCATTTCATGCATACCAATTAATCATTTGCCTATTGGGAAGTATTAATTGCACATCAATCTCAGTGGCAGATTTAACATCAATCTCCAAAATTCAAACATTTCAAATCATGCCAATGACAGTTGATTCAATTTGCAGCACGAAAATCTACTGGTTGCTTATGTTTATTTTTCATAAATTGTGTTAGTAATTGGTTAAATCTTTGTCGCATAACTTTCCCTGTTAGAATATTTCATAAGGAAGAAAAATCCAAACCAATTAAACGACCCTATCATGTATCTACGTTAGTGGCTTTTGGAAAAATAAACAAAGCGTCACTATTGTACAGTTTCATGCACGTGATTAAAAAGTATATATAGTTATTGGATATAATTTTATTTTTTTTATGAAAACCTTAATAAATAGTTGACAATGCTGACTTTTGAGCATGGTGGAGCTCTAGAATATTCAACACGCTATAGCATCACCTTTTTCTACAGCTGAATTCAATTGCTGAATTATTTTTCTGTTATCATAGTTTATAGTATTATTCTGCTATTGTAATTTAAACAGAATATTGAGCATTATTATGTTGTTGTTGTTTTAAGTATATGCAAAATTGTATGCCTTTGAGTTGGAGTATACGTGTATAAGTGATGTGATCTGATTCAAGGTGATCTGAATCAACCCTTTCATTATCTATGCAGGTCATTGTAGCATTGGATTCACTCTGTTATGGTGTTGCATATACAGGCTAAGAAATATTTGGAGACTAAATGAATAGCAACTTTTGAACACGTTTAGTTAGTTAGTTTAAAGTGCTTGTTTGTGTGTATATGGTAGTCCAAGCTCTAAATACTATGGTTCTCTAGAGAAAATGACATCTTTGCTTTTATCAAATTTGATTGTAAATATTGTTATGATTACTAGAAATATTTCAATACTTGAAAAAAAAAATTCAATTTTGTAGGTGGGTTGGTGAGCCAACCCACTTAACCTACCAACCCGTGGTGGGTTGAGCCGCGTTATAAAAAATCTGGCTCACCTTAAAGTGAGCCAGGTTGGGCTCACTAATATTTTGACCCGGCCCGTGGTGAGCCAACCCGTGTGAGCTGGGTTGGCTCACTTTGACATGTCTAGGCAGAACCATCCTCAACCTACTCCCCAAGGCATCCTGCAGTGTCTGCCATAATCTAGAAATAAATCGTGGGTCTCTGTCAGACACTATGCTACTGGGCACTCCATGCAACCTCACAATCTCTTTGCTGTAGAGCTGAGCCAACTTGGCCATAGACATCCTGAGATTCACTGCCAAGAAGTGGGCACTCTTGGTCAACCGGTCTACTACAACCCATATAGCATCATGACCTCTCACGGTTCGTGGCAAATGGGTAACAAAATCCATAGCTATGCTATCCCATTTCCACACCGGTATATCCAACTTGGCCATAGACATCCTGAGATTCACCGCCAAGAAGTGGGCACTCTTGGTCAACCGGTCTACTACAACCCATATAGCATCATGACCTCTCACGGTTCGTGGCAAATGGGTAACAGAATCCATAGCTATGCTATCCCATTTCCACACCGGTATATCCAACGGTTGGAGCGTTCCATCGGGTCTCTGATGCTCCACCTTTGCCTTTTAGCAAGTTAAGCAGGCGGTTACGAACTATGCAACATCCTTTTTCATTCCTTGCCACCAGAAGGTTTCCTTGAGATCTTGGTACATCTTAGTCATGCTAGGATACAAACTAAGACGACTCTTGTGTCCTTCCTCTAGAATCAACCTTCTCACCTCTGCATCATTAGGCACACAGATTCGGCCTCTAAATCTCAACACGCCATCATCACCCAAGGCATACTCATTGGCCTGATCTGATCCAAGCAACTCGTTCACCTTCTGCAAACTATCATCCTTAACTTACCTTTCCTTAATCAATCTCAGGAAGTCACTAGATATAATTAAGGCACTACATCTAATGCATTGTGGTTCCAACTCAACTTGAAGCTTCATATCCCCAAAACTTTCAATCAAATCCAATTCTTTAATCATGAGATGAGCCACATGGACTGTCTTCCTACTCAGAGCGTCCGCTAGAACATTTGCTTTCCCCGGGTGGTATAGAAGCTCAAAGTCGTAGTCCTTCAAGAACTCAATCCATCTCCTTTGTCTCATGTTCAGCTCCTTTTGGTCAAAAAGATACTTGAGGCTTTTGTGGTCACTGAACACATGAAACTGTGCGCCATACAAGTAGTGCCTTCAGATTTTCAAAGCAAACACCACCGTTGCCAACTCTAGATCATGGGTGGGGTAGTTCTTCTCATGGACTTTCAGTTGCCTTGAAGCATATGCTACTACCTTTCTCTCTTGCATCAACACACAACCCAATCCATGATGAGAAGCATCATAACAAACTTAAAAGGACTTACTAACATCGGGAATGACCAAAACTGGGGCACTAGTCAGTCCAAGCGAAAGGTTGGTCCTTCCTGGTAAGTTAGGTCAGAGGTATCACTATCTTGGAGAATCCCTCTATGAATCTTCTATAGTATCCAGACAAACCCACGAAGCTTTTGACCTCTGTCACTGACTTGGGACATTCCCATTTTATCACCGCTTCCACCTTAGCTGGATCCATTGCTATGCCCTGAGCCGATATCACATGCCCCAAAAATTATACTTCCTTCATCCAGAAATTACAGTTAGACAGCTTGGCATACAACTGTTTCTCCCTCACAATCTCAAGCATTATCCTCATATGCTCGGCGTGCTTCTCATGAGTCTTAGAATAGATGAGTATGTCGTCTATGAAGACCACGACAAACTTATCTAAAAATGGCTAAAGATCTTGTTCATGTAGTCCATGAACAAGGCTGGAGGGTTGGTCACACTAAAAGGCATAACCATATACTCATAATGCCCGTATCTGGATCTAAAGGCAGTCTTTTGGACATCCTCCGCCTTCACCAAGATCTGGTGATAACTCGATCGCAAATCGATCTTGGAGAACACTAACGCCACATGCAGCTGATCCATTAGATCGTCGATTCTCGGCAAGGGGTACTTGTTCTTGATGGTCAGCTTGTTCAACTAATGGTAGTCCACACACAGTCTTGAACCGCCATCCTTCTTCTCGACCAACAACACGGGAGCTCCCCATGGTGAAGCACTAGGCCGTATAAATTGTTTCTCAAGCAACTCCTTTATCTGCTTCTTTAACTCTACCAACTCTACAGGAGCCATGCGGTAAGGACCTATTGACACTGGACCCGCTCCTGGTACAAGATCTATGGAGAACTCCACTTCTCTTCTCGGAGGCAAGCCTGGTACCTCCTTTGGGAATACATCCTCAAACTCCCGGACCACGGGTATCATTGTTATCCTTTCTTCCTTCTCAACCTCTAACTGAGCGAAAATCATGAAGCACTGCACACCATCCCGAATCTCCTTCAAGACACCCTTAGAGGATAACAACTCAGGCTCCTCTAAGTCGGTGAACAACAAATTTTTCTCCTGATAGTCAATGAGAATGCGATTGGATGAAAGCCAATCCATTCCCAAGATCACGTCCAAGCCTTGTAGAGGTAGACATATCAGATTTACTTTGAACATGCGTCCCTCTACTTCCACTGGACACTTAGCACACACGGATGACGTCCTGACTAACCCAGATGTTGTAGACACCACAGGATCAAATTGTAGTTCGCTAACAAGCAGACCCAACTCTTGCACACAAGACTCTAACACAAAAGAGTGTGTCGCTCCAGAATCATATAGCACACATCAGGATTTTCCCGCAATCACACAACATCCAACAACAAGATTACCTGAGCATGTTGCCTTTGTCCTAGTCATAGCATAGACTCTACCCACTGCTTGAGGTCTGCTGCCTCCTCTTCCCTAACGAGTCTAAACTAGAGTCTGAGTCGGGGGCCTCTTCATAGTCCCTATAGAGGAGGGATAATCCTTAATCAAATGTTTCGTCTTCCCACAACCATGACACCTCCGTATACCAGCCAACTACAGCCAACTACTGATTTGTCTCCTTGTGTAAGCTGAATGAATTCCACCTCCTTAGCGTATCTCACGCTATCTGGAAAATATTCTGATAGGAACTTCCTCTTGAATGACTCCCAAGTAACCTGCTCATGCTTCTCCTCCATGAACAACCTCATGTTGGCCCACCAGTGCTCAGCCTCTCCTGTGAGCATATAGACAATGAAAGCAAGCCTGCTCTCATCCGGACACCTCTTAGCATCAAAGATGCGCTTCATGTCTTTCATCCATTGGTCTGCTTGGTCGGGACTTGTCTTGCCATGAAACTTAGCAGGCTGATGTTTCAAGAAATTCTCCAAGCTCCATTCAGGGGGTGGAGGTTGGGGGTGAGGTCCATACACAGGAGCACCAACCATATTCTCCTCTAGCTGGCGAAGAGCCTCCATATGCTGCCTTTGAGTAGGCTCAAAAGCCAGTCTCGCAGCCTCCATCGACTGCATCACCATCTGTTGTTGTTCTAGGGAGGCCTTCTGGTGCTGCATAGACGCCTCATGTTGCTGCATCATGGCGTTGCTCTGTTGTGTCAAGGCTGCAGTCATAGCCTCGATCGCCCTAATAAAAGAATTTTATCATCAAGCAAGTTTGAACTAGATGTGATGATTAAATATTTGAAATTTTAATTTGTAACATTTTATTTTGTAATATTAATTTTAAAAAGAAAAATGAATCTATATGTCGAATCATGAAACTCAAATAAAAATGTGAAATGAGTATGGATATCGAAAATAATGTGCAAATAGAATAAACCCCTAGGGAGTACAAGTATTAAAACAACAGGTATAAACAGTAAATGGATAGGAATGCTAGAAATATAAGTGTGCATGAAGCAATAAAGTAAAGTCCAAAACTAAAAGCTTAATAGGAAGTGCAAGGGGCTTCTCCTTGTACCCCCGCCAACCCTTTCTCCTGTATCCCCGATGTCAGTATTAATTATCCATAATATCTTTACCTAATTTGGTGGTTGAAAGTAATTACCAAAAATTTACTGCGCATTGTGCTTTTAACTTCTTCCTCTCAGAGAGAGTCTGCACCTCCAAAATATTTCCCGTTTTGTTTTTCTCTTTCATTTGCTTCAAACATTTTCTCTGATCTTTGTCTGTGGTCCAGCTCTCATCAATACTAAGTCAGGAAGTATGGTCTTGGTCCTGAGTGTCTCATCTCAATGCTTGAGTGTCTCAATCCTTGAATCTCGTAATCTCTGAGCATCTGGTCTTCTTCATAAGTTAGTATTCTTACCCATCAATGCATGCTATTTTAATAAATGGTGGCAAATAATCTTGGAATGATGTTGGTTATTATGATATTTGTTTGTTATTACTGAACTAATACACAAAATATATGAAATATTAATTGTTATAATGGATGTCGACATCTGCAATAGTATTTCAGTTTATTTGCGGATGTCGACATCCGCCACATTTTGTTTTTTAAATTTTTCTATATATTTTTTTTTAGTTTGAATGTTGATCTATTTTAGGCATTACTTATACCGTAATATGTAAAATAATTAATTTAGTGATTTGGTCATTTTTTTAAATATATAAATCTGATTTCATTAAAAGAAATAAAAAAATGTGATAATAGACAGTGTATTTTAGATGTCGGCATCCGCTATTGAATTTTAGTTTGTGTTGCGGATATGGACATCCGTAAACAATTTTTGTATAAATTTTGTTAGTTATAATTTTTTTTTTGGGTTTGATTTGTGATCCATCTCATCCAAGGAAAATTGTATAGTATGTATAAATAGTAATATAGTTGTTTGTAAATTTCTATTTTAATTATATCAATATATTTTTATTAAAAAAATTAAAATAAGATGGTTATTGAAAACTGTATTGCGGATGTCAACATCCGCAATACAATTTCAACGGATCTCAGATACGTTGCGAATGTCGACATCCGCAACTTATTTTTTTTTTCCTCTTCATATTTATTTTTTTCTTTGTTTTATTTGTTATCCATTTCATCCGTGAAAAAAATCTATATTATGTATAAATACTAAAATATTTTTTTGTAAATTTTTATTTTAATTATATCACAATGTTTTGATTAAAAAAAATTAAATAAGATAGTAATTGAAAAATGTGTTGCGAATGTCGACATCCGCAATACAATTTCAACGGATGTCGACATCCGGTTATTTTTTTCCTTTTCATATTTAATTTTTTGAGGTTTGATTTGTGATTCATCTGATCTAGTAAAAATGTTATACTATGTATAAACATTAATAGAGGTGTTTGACATTTTTTTTCTATTTTACAAATCTGTTTTTATTCAAAAAAAATAAAATAAGATGTAACTGAAAATTGTATTGCGGATGTTGACATTCGCAATACAATTTTTAGCAGATCTCAGATACGTTGCGGATGTCAACATCTGCAACTTAATTTTTTTTCCTTTTCATATTTAATTTTTTGTGGTTTGATTTGTGATTCATCTGATCCAATAAAAATGCTATACTATGTATAAACATTAATAGAGGTGTTTGATATTTTCTTTTCAATTTTATGAATCTGTTTTTATTCAAAAAAATTAAAATAATATGTAATTGAAAATTGTACTGTCGATGTCGACATTCACAATACAATTTTCACGGATCTCAGATACGTTGCGGATGTTGACATTCACAACTTATTTTTTTTCATTTTCATATTTAATTTTTTGTGGTTTGATTTGTGATTCATCTGATCCAGTAAAAATGCTATACTATATATAAACATTAATATAGGTGTTTGATATGTTTTTTTCAATTTTACGAATATGTTTTTATTCAAAAAAATTAAAATAAGATTTAATTGAAAATTGTATTGTGGATGTCGACATCCACAATACAATTTCAACATATATCAGAGATGTTGTGGATGTTGACATCCACAACTTTTTTTTTCTTTTGATATTTAATTTTTTTGTTTGATTTGTGATTCATCTGATCTAGTAAAAATGATATACTATGTATAAACATTAATAGAGGTGTTTGATTTTTTTTTTCAATTTTATGAATCTATTTTGATGAAATAAAATTGAAATTCGATGTTAATTAAAAATGGATGTCAGGTATGTTGCGGATGTTGACATCCAAAACATTTTTTTCTTTCCCTTTCATAATTAATTTTTTTTTGGGTTTGGTTTGTGACCCATCTGATCCAATGCTATACTATGGAAGATTGTATGTCATTTCATTGATTGTTTATTTAGAAATTTTCTTTTGTTTTTGTATTTTTCATAGGTCATTTTAATTATGGATGATCATCATTTTAGGTACTTGAGTTTCTTGGATTCTCAAGTAGATTGTTGTCTCGTGTCAGATTTTTCTACTTTCGTTCATCATATATGTGAACAAGATTATACTTCTAATTTTTCAACTCATGATATCTTCCCAACACGTGGAGATGTAATTAAATGGGTTAGAGGGGTTGCTTTTGATCTTGGATTTGTTGTTATTATTCTAAGATTCGATAAATATAAAGGACAACCGGGAAGAAAGACCTATGTATTATTAGGGTGTGAAAGGGGTCGAAAATATAGAAAATATAAATCTGATGCAAAACCGATTTTATCTGGAACAAGAAAATGTGATTGTCCATTTAGATTGAGAGGCAAATCCATCTCTCATGAGGAGGGGTGGATGTTGAACGTAATATGTGGTTATCATAATCATGATGTGTCAGATACTCTAATTGGTCACCCCTATACGAGTAGGTTGAAGTCCAGCAAACACTCTTTGCTTGTTGATATGACTAAAAGTCAAGTAAAACCTGCAAATATATTTCTCACTCTCAAAGAAAACAATGAGTGTAATGTGATCAGCATAACGAGTCAATAACAATGTATCAAATGGACCACTAGGTATAGCCTATTGACCCCTTCTATTTGTATGAGCTGAAGCGGTTGGTCTCCTTCGTGCAACACCCTGTGAAGAACTCTCAGATACATCATCGTGTGCAGAAGAAGATCCACCGTGTCTATATAAACCACCTTGTATCCTAACCATATCTATAAAATTAAAAGTTTCAGTACATAGCAACTATAACAATCAACACTCAAGGGCTATTTATTATTCAAATACATAGTGAAACAGTAAGTGGCGGCTGTGGTAGGAGAAATAACTTTGGAAAGGTGAGAGTAGGGACAACAGAGATTTCAGGAGTTAAAGAATGATTGAGCAAGAAGAAGATGGTAAAGGTGAAGAAGATGCAAAAGAAAGGTGAAGTGGGAGGGTTTGTGGTGTGGTAAGCTTGGAGCTGGTTGTTTCAATTTACAAAATCAGTGTCGGGAGTGATTGGAAAGTGGCATGGAGGCAAACACCTGGGCACCATTCTCATGCTTTTTGTGGACCACCAACACCAAACATGAAACGGATGTCATTCAAATGCACTAAAGAAAAAAAATTGAAAAATCTAAAGCAAATGTCGAGATCCGTAAGGATGCTGAGAAAAAGAAAAAAATATGAAACAGATGTCGACATTCGCAGTTAATTGTTTTCTGAAGCGGATGTTGAGATCCAAAAGGCTTAAAAACAAAAAAGGAAACGAATGTCGATATCCGCAGTTGAATTTTTCTGAAGCGGATGTTGAGATCTGCAAGGCTTAAAAACAAAAAAAAAATTGAAATGGATGTCGACATCCGTAAGGCTTAAAAACAAAAAATAAAATACGAAACAGATGTCGACATCTGTAGTTGAATTCCTTAGAAGCGGATGTCGACATTCACAAGGCTTAAAAAAATGGAACGAATATCGACATTCGCAATTGAATTTTTCTGAAGCGGATGTCGACATCCGCAAAGTTTAAAAACAAAAAAAATGCGAAATGGATGTTGACCTCCACAGTTCAATCGGCTGAAATGGATGTCGACATCCGTAATGACCATTTTCAGCGAAAAATTAATCGTTTTTGTGAAACTCCACTTCCGTAATTGACATTACACATCGATCTGTGGATTAAATTATTTTAAAGATGGATCTATTCATCTATGTATCTATTGCACACACCGTTTGAGCATTGAGGTAAAATAAAAAAATATAGACAAATGGTTCAGAAAAACATAACTGGATTGCTTGGCAATGGAGTGTAGAAGGGATGTGGAGGCAACTGTTGCTGCTGCTATTGAGAGTTACGCAAATAGAAAAAGAAAAAAAAGGATAACTAATGCGTCGTGGAAGAGGAAGAAATAAGGTGCTAGGTCAAACTGGAAATCAGATTCCTTTTGGGGGTGCAGATGAAGTGATAAATACACAAAAAGTTACAAACTTAATTTGTACTCTCTTTCTTTCGTTATTTTTAACTTTTTTTACTATAGGCAAAGCTGGAATTAAAAGAGTTGTTGAGGGGTACAGGAGAAAGGTTCGGGTGTAGGGAGAAGTCCCCAAAGTGAAATACGGAGTGCATGCAACGAATGTTATGGCCCAACCTAATTTCTAATTATTTATATGATGATTATTATTTTTACTTATTTGTTATTTCTTTATTATTAATCTTTTATTCTGAAAAATTTAAGTTCCTAAAAACTAAAACGTGCAGACTCTTCAACTTCACCCACACCATCACCATCTTCGTTAAACCTTAACTTTATGCCTCAAGCAAGCCCCCACAATCACCAGCGACGATTCCGGCCACCGTTGAAGGCTTGGCCGATGACACCAGACTTCATCATCCTCCCTAAAACTACAACGATGACACCACGATTTCTAGTGAACGAACGCATATTCGCAGATTAAGGTCCAATCAAAACTTTTTGGCAACGCCTTCAAAGCACTCCGATAGCAATGTCCACCAGCACTGTTTGGACCCCAGCATTTGAACCACAACCATCCTTGACGCATTCCAGCCACCATTGCGTACTCCCGTTCCATGAATCAAATTTTCAGAACCGTGTTTGTTTTCCATAGTCGATCAAACCATGAGCTCGCTCGTGATCATTCAAAACATCCATGGATACTTCGGAAAAGTTTTGATAGAAAAATTTTCAACTTTGTTTTTTTCTCTTCATAGAGTTCCCACATTTCACGTTTCAATACAGTGCGGGATGGGAACTCAAACAGTTGCAAGGACCGTACAAAGTCACGAAAGTCTTTATCTTTCACAAACCGAAAATAAAGCTCGGACTTTACAAACATCTTCACCAAATTCATTGAAGATGTATTTTGGTAAAATTTAGAAGGAAAATGATACATTGACAACCCAAACTTACCACTTTCATGACCACCTGACGTGGCAGCAGCAATTGGATTTTAATTTTTGTTTTTAACTGAAAAATGAAATTGGCATCAGGAAGTGTCATTCCCCGCACAAGCGCGTGTAGCCACACCCACTTGCCACATTTCCTACACAGCAGTCCACACAAACATTTTTTGTTTTTGAAAAGTCCTCCACCGCTCGACCGTTTCTCCACCGCTTCTGCAGTTTGTACAAAGTGCCCGCAAAACCCTCTGCTCGCCTTCTTCCCGCACACACAGACCCCTCTGGTGGCCTTGTTCCCGCACACACACAACCCCAAATAACCCTTCCCGCACACACACAGCCCCAAATAACCCTTCCCGCACCACACACACTTGTGCTCCACCCTTTCCCACCAACCGGTCCACAATCCCCAAAACCCTTGTCTACGAGAAACCCTAACCCGAATCCCTCTCCCTCTCCACCAACACTTGGACGCAACTTTGTTCGAGAAACCCTAACCCGAATCCCTCTCCCTCTCCCTCTCCACCAACACTTCGACGCAACTTTCTTCTTTCGTTGCTGAATCCCCGAACCCCTCAACACTCCCAATTTCATAACCTAACCTATACTTTGCCCCAATTTTGATGCTCACCACCGCTGCTCCCACCGCTTAGCCTCACCTGCCATCTTCATCAACACCTCAACCTCCCCTCTATCTTTCCCTCACTTTCAATCAGTACACGAACTAGAGCCCAATCGCAACCACTGAAGCCGCAGTCCAGCACTGAAGCTCATCCTTCCACCCTACTCTCTAACCACCACAGTCAACCACGCATTTTCGATCCATTCTCCTATCTCTCTCGTGGGCTGAGGACGTTCCACGAGCAAGGTCCATTTTCTTTGAACTTCACGAGCCTTTTGTATTACCCTGTGTTCCACTAATCCAAGTAATTGTTAATGGCTTTTAAAATTTAGTATTTTTGTTTAATAGCGAATTATTCTTTGGGTGTGGTGTTTGTTGTTTATTTATTGCAATTCCTTATATAAATTGTTGACCCCAGTAGGAGATTGGAGATTTTGGATACCTATGGCAGAAGAAGAAGATGGTGTGTCAAGGAAGGTAAATGTATGTGATTATGGTTTATTCATTTACAAAAATTAATAGTTAACTAATTTTTCTTTACAATTTTCTGACCACCTAAAGTGGATTTATGTTGTGCATTTGAATTTGGCTTTGTAGAAAATCCCAAATGTTTCTGGTATTGGTGTGCATTGTTGTCGTCGAACCTTTTAGTTAGGGGTACAATTGTGAGCTGTTACGTAATTCCAAAATCTGTCAATTATGACTTGTGCAAAACGTGTTTGGTGTGTTACACTATAATTGGTCTTGGGTTGGTGGATAAATATAAAATTGTTGCAGGCTAGTTTTTCACAAAATGAACTTACAAGTTGTTTACAAGAAGTGTCATGGGGTCTGGTGTTGGTGTGCCCAGTTGGGAAAAGTGTGTGTTTTTATATAGTTCCAAAATTTGCGAATTGTAATTTGTGCAAAAGCTCTTTGGTGGGTTACATCTTTATTGCGCTTCCGTTGCAAGATAAATTTAAAATTGTTGCAGCCTAGTATTGCCCCAAATGAAGTTACACCGGTTTTAGAAGAAGTGGGATGGGGTCTGGTCTTGTTGTGCACTGTTAGGGTCCAACCTTTTAGTAAGTGGGATAATTGTGTGTTGTCTTTTTGTAGTTCCAAAATTTGCGAATTATAATTTGTGCAAAAGCTCTTTGCTGGGTAACATCTTGATTGCTCCTGGGTTGCAAGCTAACTTTTCAATTGTTGTAGACTAGTCTTTCCCCAAATGAAGTTAGACCTGGTATATAAGTGGGATGGGGTCTGGTCTCGGTGTGCATTGTTGGGGTCCAACCTTTTTGCAAGTTGTAGAATTCTGTGTTGTGTTGCAAATCCAAAATATTTTTATTTGTGCATAATATGTGTCGTGGGTTACACCTTAATTGCTGTTGGGTTGCAAGATAAATTATAAAATGTTGGATAGTTTGTTTTTCCCAAATGAAGTAACACCCTCTTTTAAAGAAATCGGATGTGGTATGCTATTTTAGTAAGGGATAAAATTGTGTGTTCTCTTGCACTTCCAAAATCTGTCAATTTTATATTGTGCAAAAACTCTTGTTTGGGTTATACTTTAATTGTTCTTTGGTTGCAAGATAAGTTGGAAAATCCTCTAGACTAGTTATTCCTTTTATTAAGTCACACTAGGTTTACAAGACATGGAATGGGCTTTACTATTGGTATGCACACTTGGGGTCCACCCTTGTAGGAGCGGACACATTTGTCTGTTATGCACTTACAATATCTGTCAGCTTGATTCATCCAAAAACTGTTTTGTGGGTTACATCATAATTGCGCTTGGGTTACAAGATAAGTATAAAAAAGTTGCAGGTCAGTACTTTTCTTCGATGGCAAGAGAAGTCGTAAGGAGAAGTAGTGAACTATTCGTTTTCCATTTTTTTTATTATAGTTCATTAAGTTCATTTATTGATGTTTTCTGACATGTTTTTTTAACACTTTCATTTGTTTTTTAGGTTGTGGTTCGCAACCGTTGTAAAACAGACTACATTGTTAAAGTTAATGGATTATTGAGACCAAGCCATCACTCTCGAATTGGAGGCACTCCATTTAGGTGGTGTGTTAACTTGGTGAAACCGTTGGATATCAATGGAGTTTTGTTAAAACATACACTTAGTCGGTGGGTCCCTGAACATGAAAGCATATGTATCAGGCAACATTTGGTACGGTTGCCTGTTTTAGATGTTTGTGTTTGTTTGGGTCTCAATGGTGTTGTGTGCGGGGTGCTGAAGTCATTATTTGAAAATGAACCAATAACAATAGATGACATTGTTAATAGGATATACTTTTATTTACAAAGTGGCAATGACAATGACATTGACAATGTAGACAATGTTTGTCGTTTGTACTTATTGTTGTGTTTTGCTCTTTTGTATTTCCCTAGGACTTCTAGGACTGTCACAAACATGTCATTTAGATTGTTGGATAACCTTGACAACTTGAATGAATACAACTGGTCAAGGTCTGTCCATAGTTTTTTGGTAGAAGGTTTCAATTGTGCTTACCACACTATAAGGCAAGATCAAAACATGTCTGCCATAACTGTAGCTGGGTCCGTGGCTGTTTTGCAGGTATTTATTATTTAAGCCAATTTTCATTTTGTTTGCCTTATGTTTGTGAATTTAACGATTAATTAGTTCCTTAATATATTTTTCAGCTTTTGGTTTGTCGACTACTTTCGATAGGGTCTTATGAAGGTGACGTTATTTTCCCGAGAATTTTGAGTTGGCCGTCGTTGGTGATTAGGACTCACAGAATCAAATCCGCATTTGAATATAACAAAGTATTGTATTGCATTCGTTTTATTTTAGTTTATTAAGTTATATTATGTGTACCAATAAAGTATAATGGTTGGCCATCATTATGCAGGTTGTTCTTGACTGGGACTTAACTGAAGACGAAAAAAACATTGATGTTGTTCGTGATGCATTAAATGTAGGTGTACATGGCATCCCAAAAAAAGGAATAGATGACATGTCGTTTAGTCGATTTAAGCAATGGTGCAAAAAGAAGTTGAAAAGAAATTATAGGGTTGTTCGACAATTTAAAGATCAGCTAAGCAATATGGAAGAAGAGTACGCTCGTCGAGGTCAAGAACCTGACCCATCTTCCTTTCATGAAGCTGAACCCTCTCCCTTTCATAAAGGTCATCGCTTTGATGTTGAGGAGGGCCAATCACGTCCTTTTGACCACCCATCTTCGTCCCATCAACCTCAACCTTCTTCCTTTGATAAAGGTCATGGCTTTGATGTTGAGGAGCCACAATCACGTGATTTTGAGGACCCATCTTCCTTTCATCAACCTGAACCTTCTTCCTATGACATAGGTGATGCATGTGATGTTGAGGAGGCACAATCAGGTCATTTTGATCAGCACGACCAAGGTTGTCCTGAATACAATCCTTATGGTATGGAAATTATTCCCTATGTCGAACCAGCAAAATCTTCTTCGGATGTTAACTCAAGTGAATTGTATCGCATTCTTATGTCACAAGATGGCAGGTTCGTTACTGTTGTGGATATAATTTTTATTATTTTATTTCAACGGTTATGTAGTTAACTGTAAATTTTCCATTTTTAGGCAAACAGTGGTTGACATAAATCACCAGATATTAACCATAGTTGAGTGTTGTGGATTTCGTCCTCGAGGAAAACTTTTAACATGGTAATGCCCTTTGTTGATTTAATATTATAAACTTCTTATTTTGATTAATGAAATGACATTGTTGGTTTGAAATGTTGTCAGGCCATTTTGTTTGCTTGCAACAACTTCATGTATAGACAAAGAAAATTGAATGGTGTGATGAAGCGAGTTGTGTTTGGTACTTTGTATACGATATTATAATTGTAATTGTTTTTAAGTTTTTATATTTCATATATGTTGTTCATGATGGTTTATGGAAATGTTATTGTGATATTTTTAATGAAGACCGTAGTTGTTGAAGATAGTAGAAAGGTCAAGGCAAAGAGACGTCAATGGGTTTTAGGGGACTACAATAATTTCCTTACACGTGGACTAGTTTCAGTACACGATATATTGACAGCAGATTTTATAAGTGTGAATATTTGTAATTTTATTTATTGACTACCAAATGTGGATGTTGTATGACTTTTCTGTTTTGTTCTTTGAAGGTCTTTGCTCCTATAATCCATGAGCAACATTGGTGGTGTTATGCAATCAACTGTCGCACACGCCAATTATTTGTACTTGACTCTCTTGGGAGTAAATGACAATGACGTAAACGAATAGACAATGCGATAGTAAGTCACTTCTTAAAATAGATGGTCCTGTTACAAAATGTAGGTATTCATTTGTAAAAAGTATGTTGATATTTTGTGTTGGCATTTTAGAAGGCCCGTAACATAGAGATTTTATTTGGTTTCCTTCTAAATTTTTGTGATGCTGATAAACCTAAATTTGAGGTCCTTACCCAAGATCTTCCACTACAATCAAATTTGTAAGTGCCAATTTTTGTCTTACATTTCACCGAATATTAGTTTATTTAACTGATTATCTGACTTAACATATGATTACATATTTCAAGATATGATTGTGGCATGTTGGTGTTGAGATATATTGAGTTGTGGGATGGTGAAACCAAATTCGGTGATAAATACTTCCCTACATACACTTTTGTAAGTGTCATCTATTGGATTTCGTTATGCTGTCATGGTTTTTAGTGGTACTAATTTATAATTTTTTTACTCCATGTTACAGGAGGAACTTCAAGAACTCAGACAACGTTACATATGTGATTGGTTTATGGACCCCGAAAATATCCACCGCAATTACTGGCTTCAAGTGTTTGATGTATTTAAAAGTAAATAGCTTTTGTTGGCATGAATTGTCAAATCTGATAGGAATCTGACAGTGCTCATTGCAATATTTGCGTTTAGATTACATTTGTATGATAGAGGGAAATACTTATCGTCTGTTACTTTTGATAACTGTGGACAATATTCAAGTGCAAAATTTGAGATGTGGGTTACAAGTAAAATTATGAAACTTTGATCTTAGATTGTAGATTACATGGCAGCCTCAATTACGAGTATTTTTTTCACCTTTTTATGGTAATTGGAATATGTGTGGGTTTGATACTAGTTGTTTTGTAAATGAAAGTTGACTTCATAAATTTAGCAGGTCTGTTTTCCCAAGAATGGCCAAAAATAAGGTCAAATATAATTGGAATGTGGATGTCCCTATTCTGCACATGTGCCGTTAGCCCTTTTATGGAAGGGTGGTTAATTGGTCCATTATTTGTAGGTGTACATGGCATCCTAAAAAAAGGAATAGATGACATGTCGTTTACTCAATTTAAGCAATGGTGCAAAAGGAAGTTGAAAAGAAATTATAGGGTTGTTCGACAATTAAAAGATCAGCTGAGCAATATGGAAGAAGAGTACGCTCGTGGAGGTCAAGAACCTGACCCATCTTCCTTTCATGAAGTTGAACCCTCTCCCTTTCATAAAGGTCATCGCTTTGATGTTGAGGAGGGCCAATCACGTCCTTTTGACCACCCATCTTCGTCCCATCAACCTCAACCTTCTTCCTTTGATAAAGGTCATGGCTTTGATGTTGAGGAGCCACAATCACGTGATTTTGAGGACCCATCTTCCTTTCATCAACATGAACCTTCTTCCCATGAAATAGGTGATGCGTGTGATGTTGAGGAGGCACAATAAGGTCATTTTGATCAGCACGACCAAGGTTGTCCTGAATACAATCCTCATGGTATGGAAATTATTCCCTATGTCGAACCAGCAAAATCTTCTTCGGATGTTGACTTAAGTGAATTGTATCGCATTCAATTTAAGCAATTACATAGTTTTTTTAAGATTGATGCAGGTTAATAAATGTGTGCAATTTAATTCCATAAATAATGTAATGGTAAAAAATTATAGACTACTTTTTCCGAGATCCAATGAAGTTCCTACACATGTTGGTGTGACACCTTTTGAAGGACATCCATCATCACAAATTTATAATGAAATGCATTGAAGGGAACATATCCTCCAGTGCATTATGCATTCGGTACATAATCACATTGTGGATCTACAAAGCACAAATATAAGATATCCTTAATTACATGATCAACTTGTTCAATCCACCATTCCCTTGAGACCACCAAAATTACAATCATGTTAAATCCAAAAGAAGGAACAACCCATGGCCACGTGTGGTCAATATTGATTACCAAAAAAATATATTTGTGGACAATTGAGAGATGTCATTTACAAACACATGGTTGCTGTAACTATGTTTGTTGATGCCATTTCATTTGCAAGTGCCCATGTGGTAAAAAAAAAAAACCAAACCAACTTCATTCCTGCAAAAAAATATTCTATCACTGTGGATGAATGTGGATACATTATTATTCATTAATACCTAAAAGAAGAACAAGAAGCACATGCATAATATATTTGAATATACCTAATAATTGGTTCCCTGTGACAGAATTAGTGTTTCATGTGTGCTATTTTCAATTGAAGTCAGCAAGGAAACAAATCCACTGCATTGCAGTTCTTCAACCTGGGAAAATAAATTTTACTTCAATTAATGCACCCTAAATAATGTCAACAACGAAAAAGTTGAAGGGTTAGTAGGATATGACGTTGTTAACTCTGAATTACCTGTGTTGGATGAGCATGCGTAAGGACTTCTGATTGGTTACTACATGACACTAAATCTGTATCCAAAGGCCATCCCTAAAAAGGATAATCAAACAATAAAAAAAATTGTGATCATTTTATCATAAAATTACTTAAATTGAGATTCATTAACTGGAGTCCAGTAAACGCACATACCATTTGAGCCCCACAGTCTGTATTTTTTGCACCCGTAGACTTTCTTCTTTTACCAACCTTCTCCACAATGGATTAAAATCTCGTTGATCAGGGTCTTTCCTTTCTTTTAATAGAAATAGGACTGCGGACACATTGGTTGGATGACACGGTTTGTGGAGGACAATCATTTGCAGTCTCCAATTCCACCCCCTTATCCGGATGCTCAAAAGATGACAACCCATTATCAGATTCAATGGAGTCCAATTTCTTAAACAAAAATTTTGTTTCGTTGTCCGACTCGCATGCAACCTCTGCAATCTCATAGAAACGCTTACAAAGTGCATCATACCTTCTCACATTTGCTTCTTCCTTATCAGAATTTCTAGCAACCCTTATATATGTGTGCCTTCTACACAGCAGTTTGCTCCATCTTTTTAAAACATATTTATCTGGCACACTTCTAACACCCTTTTGGGCATACACGACTAAGCAGTGCCTACAAAGTATTCCTCTAAACTCAAACAAAAGGCAAGTGCACTGTATGTCAAGCGTGTGATGATCAAACATAACATCGTGATACTTGTCTACGCTTTGACCTTTCCACATAAATTCTTCCTTTACATGGTATTTTGAGCTTCCCGCTTCCACAAAAACGTTTTTAATCATGCAATTCATTTTACACCTAAATTTGTGTTGAACCTCAGCAAACTTAGCATGAGTGTATTCAGCCTGGAATTGTCTCTCAATAATGGAGTGTGAGCCACAACGAATTGTGGTATTTAAGGATGCATAGTCAGCCTCACACTCCTTCTCGGCCTTTTGCCTAATGGCATTCTCATATTGAACCATAAATTGTTGCAATGTTGTTGTCGAATTGATGAAACCATCGAAGAATGCGTTCATGCTCTCACTTCGTTGCGTAGTCGACATACCTGCCCAAAAGTTATTCTTCAAATAACATAGCACCCAACGATGTCTATCTTCATAAAGTGTTAAAAGCCATGCATTTTCATGTAATCCATAGTCTGTGATAAACTTATCCCAACCACACTCAAAAGCATCAACACTAACTGACTCACACACCAACTGCTTCATGTCATGCTTGTCGCAACCTAAATCGCGACGAGATGACGAACAAAAAATAAATTCTCAAATAGAGATTTGAAGTCGCCACCACAGTTTATTCTGGAAAACTATGGAAAACCATAAAAAACGTAAAGTTCACAAAAAAACCAAATTTAGGGTCTGGGAGTCAGTTACGCATAGGGAAGGTATTAGCACCTTACCGTGCCCGCCCAAAGGCGGTACCTTTAATTAAATTTGCAAAGGAGATGTGTTTATTTTAAATATTTATTTTTCCCAAAAGTAAGAACATAAATATTTTTGAGTGAAAAGGACCCGACAAGGATTAACCTTGGTTCTACGTATTCTCATTAAAAATGAGAAATCAGGGCTACGTAGTTCTTTATAAAATTTTTTGATTAAATGATTTAATTTTTGAAAGTTGTCTTTTGACATATTTGAAAAGAAATGTCATGCGACGCGAGCGGTTGATTAGACATCAAACACCTCTTTATAACTTATTTATTGATAAGAAAGAGAGTGTCATGTGACGCGAACGGTCAATTAGACACCAAAAATATTTAATATTTTTGCATTTTTAAAGAAAGTGTCGTACGACGCGAGCGGCCGATTAGACACCAAAAATGATTTTTATATTTTTATATTTTTAAAAGAAGTGTCATGTGACGCGAACGGTCAATTTAGACACTAAAATAATTTTTATATTTTTACATTTTAAAAGAAAGTGTCGTACGACGCGAGCGGCCGATTAGACACCAAAACAAAGAATAAAGAAAATAAAAACTTAAATCTACTAACTTTAATAAAAGAAGAGGGGGTGCGTGAATTAACTATGGTGGTGCCTGAAGTAAAAACTTAAATGTGTTAACTTTAATAAAAGAAGAGGGGGTGCGTGAATGAACTATAGTGATGCAAGAAGTAAAAACTTAAACAAACCCTAAAGCCATATATAAAAACGCAACTCTTAATTCATCTCCTACCTCCCGCGACCACCACCCAAACACCATGACCGTCCCTGTTCGAGACCCATAAGTAGACCACCACCGGCGGCGCACGGCCAACAACGGCGGCAACCCCTAATGCCATCAAAACGACGCTACCAACTCCAACGCCTTTTCACATCGCATCACCCCAGAATCCAACATTGGTTCAATCGTGGCTCGCTATCTCTCTTGCCGTGACCACCACAGCAACGTCGGTGACCACCGCGAACCAACACTTACTAAAGCCGACACCAACATTACACTTCCCAGAATGACAAATGTTCACCACTGAATTTTATTTTCCAGTGACAAATCCACTCCTTTCTACTTCTTTTTATTTCATTATTTAATTGATTTGCATCATAAAAAAAACAGAGAAGTATTTTTGTGATATGAAAACTGTTTCAATTATTTTTACCGGCATATAATCAATCAATCAAAAGCCTCAACTCAGAACATCATATAACATTCAAAAGGTTTGAAGATAGAAAATGCATACCTCTTTTGCAATTCTGCTTTTGATTCCAAAAAATTGTTGGTTTACCAATTGGTTCCCTTTTGTTGCAATGCTGAATTCAATGATTTCAATAAAAAAGTTGCATAGCCATGGTGCCAAAAAAATGCAGAGAATATTTTTATGATGAAAATTAACCCCCTGGTTCTTGTGTTAACTTCATTAGCAGATGGGGTGGGCAGCAGTTGGAAGAAGTTGGGATAGAAGAAAAAAATTATTCCTTCCAATCCACAATTTTTTTTTTATTTTTTATTTTTAATTTTTAATTTCTGAATTTATTAATTAATAAAAAACGAAAAAATATTTTTTAATTATATATATATATATAAAACAAAAAAATTATTTTACTTAACACTTAAAAACATAAATTAAAAACTTTTATTATTTAACTTCGATTTATTATTATTTTTTAGCAATCTATTATTTTTTATCTTCTTTTTTTTATGTAACACTTATTTTTGAATATATATATATATATATATATATATATATATATATTTTTGTTTTTTTTTTTTATATATATTTTTTTTT
>Ga0214545_1005820_pt1 | contig 21966 bp, 27 predicted proteins | sample CNSS4metaG_FD_160064 | JGI IMG/M metagenome (GOLD analysis project Ga0214545, IMG submission 160064) | Root nodule microbial communities from cowpea collected in UCLA plant growth center, Los Angeles, California, USA - CNSS4 | ecosystem: Host-associated > Plants > Roots > Nodule | place: USA...
GTGTGAGATATATATATATATATATATATATATATATATATATATATATATATATATATATATTCAATGATCATTGATTAGTAGTAAGTCTGAACTTTTCTTTTTGAACTTCATAAAAATAAGTGTACACTTTTGCAATAAGGTTTTATACTCTGTAAAAATATAATTAGGAAAAACCAAATACTAGGTTGAAGTACTTTCATATTTTTTTTTAAAACATGAGATTAGTTTTTGAAGAGGATTACTTTAGTAGCTAATTCATCCAAACTAATAACCTAAAATGATTGATTTATGAACTAGGATAATATTAAAAGTCACTTGCAAGACCTTTCCTGTTATGGATTCTAGAACAAACTACTACATTGAGTGAAACCGTAATGGCATATTGAAATGGAGCACTTCGTTTTTAGTTTTTAAAATTTACACCTTTTTTGAAAACTTAATTATTTTATTGAGACTTGAGTCACCCAACACAAATCCATTAGGTGAGTTTAGGTTAGAATTGTGATAGAACATTTGAGGATGGGCCGATACAACAAGAAAAAGATACTGGGGGTGTTAGTGTAAGGCCTCTGGAAAGTTTATTCTAAAAGAAACAAAACCTACGTAAAGAATATTAATTAGTTAAGAGGAAAGAGAGGGCCAGGGAGATTTTGTTATGGAATAGAGCAGGAGAGTTGTCTATCTGAAGGAGTCATAGACCCTCGACGTGTTGAGTCTTGATAATGTTCGCATTGACACAATCAAATTAATATTATTTGTCTATAACAACTTTATTTTTATTTAGAAAATAGTCAACAAAATAAAAAGAATAAAATAATCCAAAATCATTTTCCAACAAACATAAAATTGATTTCTAACACATTAGTACTTATAAAATTATACAAGAGGTTAGTCAAATAAAATAATAAAAATATAAGAGGATTAAGATAAACAAATTAGTAAATGAAAGAAAGAAATAAAATTGACAAAATAAAAAGAGATAAAAATAATAATAAAGAAAGCAAGTTGATTTCCCTGATTTTTTAAAATAGGATTCATTATTGGTTTCCTAAAAATTATTGTTATTGATTTCTTGTCTAAGATTTCAAATTAATCAATGTAACTTCTCAATTAATTTGTTAACATCCTCACTTTAAACCAAAGTAACTTCTCAATCAAAAGCAAAAACTTTATAGATTAATTATAGTAAATTTAATCAAAGTACCTTCTCAATTAAATACTAATATGCTTAATCATGTCTTTTTTTTACCTCTTATATCTAGTAAAAAACTAATCAACCAAAGTAAATTCTCAATTAATTCTAATCAAAGTTATCACCTTTAATCAAAGTATCTTCCCAATTATTAGCAAAAACTCTTTCCATCATATGAAAGTTTCTAAATTTAACGAAAGTAACTTCTTAATTAAAATTAAAAACCCTTGGACTCATACGATTGTTATGTTATGTAGATTTAACACTGTGTTAACTTGCTACAATGTAAAAATCATTACTTTTACTGGATTAAGAACCAAAAGACATAGATGAAAATAAATCACATCAAAAATCAAAAGAACAAACAAACTTTATTCATCTAACGTCAAAATCCAATTAAGAAATTACAGTGGAATTAACCCTTGAAGCTTAGCCCTCCATGGAATGCAAAAGTAACATAAAAATAGAAGAAGAGAGGGTCGAGAGACAACAAAATGAGTCCCTCCTAGAAGGTTCCTAAACTCTGAAGTTTTGAGCTTGTTTTCTACTTCCCCTTGGTCTCTTTATGTAGAACTTAGATTGCGTTTTTCTGTTGCTAAAATCTCTCAAATATCTTTAAAATAATCATAAATATCAGTTGTTATGAATATCTAAAAATATTTGGAGAAATATAATCAATTTTAAATCTATTTGACAAATATAGTTGGTTGATAATTTTTTATATAATTAATTACATAAAGATGTCTAATAATTTATCAACAAATAATATTTGCATTAATTTTTCAAATCAGTTCCTTTGTACTCTTGTAGTCCAAATTTGCAGATAAATCCAAATATATCAATATTTGCACTCTAACTACAATTCTTTGACCATTTGACCAGACTTTAGTTGATCTTTTGACTGACCAATGAGAAGTTGATATGTGGTAGCACCCACCTGCTCTCAAAATCAGGTCTCTTCTTCCTCATTAGGATTTCTTCCTCCACCATGGGTTGCAAGTGCGTGTATGGCTTGTAGTGTTGTTGTTTGGTTCATGTGCAGATATGCAGGTGGTTGATGGTGTTGTCCTGTTGGTGATGGCGTCAAGGTCCGATGAGTTGGTGCTTTCCAATGTGGACGGCGACGAAACTGGTTAAAGACGTGCAGGTTCAAAATTGTTTGTGTGTTAAACTATAAATTGATTGTTAACACCAGTTACAAACTCATTTGTATCTAAATTAGTCTCTACTTTTAAATTAGAAACTAAATTTAGAATTAATAATAATAAGTAGCTAAACTTTTGGTAGTTAATGTTATAGATTAATTTAGATTCTAGTTCACAAACTACATATAATTTTTTATTGATAATAAAAATATTCTAGATACAATTAATTTTTAGTTTATAAAATGATATATAAATTAGTTAATAAAGTGACTAAACCTAATTGTAATCACGAGGTTAAGAAAATTTTTTGTCCTATTTTTTTTTATCGACATCATTAGTTGTTAGTTGAAGGAGTTGAATGCACAAGCTCTCTCACCCTCCTTCCAAACCAACCAAAACCAACCTTATATCTCCAAATTGTAAGTGAGAGAATTTGAACCCACAACCTTTTGATACCTTCCCTACTAACTTTACCACTAAGTCATCCATATATCCTATATATTTTGTTCTAATTAATGCATATTATACGAGAAATAATTTCAATGATTGAAAAATTACCCAAAATGTTGGTTATCACGATAAAAACAGAAAATGGAAATAATACTCAAGAAATGACAAAAGATGAGTCCCGTGTGAAAGTTGTTTGGTACCTTTCAATCATTCCAAGGCTTAAGCGTTAGTTTGAATTTTTAATGCATATGACCATAAATTATATTTTAATTTTTTATTTTTGTAAGAATATTTGTGTTTATTAAAGTATTGTTTTTCCAATGAGTTCTCATGGGTGGATCAATTAGTTTAAAACATGTAAGGTGCATGCGCATTTGAATCACGCAACACATATGCTTTATGGTCAATGCATTCAGAAAAGGAGCAACTAGTTGATGCAATATATGTTACAACAGACTATACCTGATCACGTGACCATTTCTTTGACCATGTCAACTTTTGGATCTATTTTATTCAAGTATTTGTTATTTAAGTGAAATGAGCACCTATATTTGAAAAATCAACACACCAAAAAATCATCAGATAATAGTTTTCTATACATATAATCTTGTTAAGTGAAATCAACACATAGAATTATAAGATCAATAGCTTAAAAATATGTAAGATTGTACTTCTTGTACCCAAATTTTGTTTAAATGAAATCAATAAATAGAATTTAAAAGTCAACAGATTAAAAAAAAGTATGTCAAATTATTTTTTTCATACAATGGTTAACATAGAATTGTAAAATCAATAGGCTAATTGCGATAGTTCACATTTTATTCACACATTAGCTTATTTAAATGAAATCAACACATAGATTTATAAGAATAACATATTAAAAACACATCAGATCACATTTTTCATATCCAATATGCCTAGTTCAGTTCTTAACTAGTTAAACCGATCATGAGCTAATGATTTTGTGAACCAATTAGCTAATTTATTTTCTATTTTAACAAACTCAATTTTACAATCACCTTTTTGTACATGATCTCTAATAAAGTGATGTCTTATCTCAATATGTTTGGTTTTAGAGTGTTGTATCGGATTCTTAGTCAGATGAATTGCCCTAGCATTATCACAATACAAGGGTACCTTTACCAACTTCAGAATTGATGTTTTAGCCATATGATTTGAGCACAACCATGACCAACTGCTATATCCTCTGCCTTAGTTGTGGAGAGTGACATGTAAGCTTGATTCTTGCTATTCCATGATATCAAACTTGAGCCAAGTAGGTGACATGTCCCACTTGTGCTTTTCTTATCCAATTTGCACCCTGCATAATCAGAATATGAAAATCCACTAAGAGATATCTTAGAATTACCTGGATACCATAATCCAACATTGATTTTCCTTTTCAGATACTTGAGAATCCTCTTTGCTGTTTCATAATGTGCCTCATTTGGATTGGATTGAAATTTTGACACAAGCATACACTAAATTGAATATATGGCCTACTTATTGTTAGATATAGAGCAAAGAACCAATCAATCCTCTATATTTGGTTGAATCAACTTGTTGTCCAGCCTTATATGAATCTATAAGATAATTTGTAGCAATTGGAGCGACAACTTCTTTGCAATTCTCCATTTCAAACTTTTTCATTAGATCAAAATAGTATTTTGACTGGCTTAAAAATGTCCCTTGTTCGAGTTGTTTGACTTGCAATCCTAGAAAATAGGTTATCTCACCCATCATAAAAATTTCAAATTCACCTGCATAACTGCAACAAACTCTCCGCATATAGAGTTATTATTTGAACCAAAGATAATGTCATCAACATATACTTGAAAAGGTATTACATCACTTTCATGTTTTCAAATGATGAGTGTTTTATCAACAACACCTTTAGGATATGTTTAGCCTATCATACCACTATCGTGGTACTTGTTTTAAACCATACAAGGCCTTTTTCAATTTAAAAACATAATTAGGATAAAGGTGATCATCAAAGCCAGGTTGTGATACATATATATACTTTTTCATTTAAGAAATCATTCAAGAGTGCACTTTTGATTTAAGAAACCATACAAGGCCTTTTTCAATTTAAAAACATAATTAGGATAAAGGTGATCATCAAAGCCAAGTTATGATACATACACTTTTTTCATTTAAGAAACCATTCAAGAATGCACTTTTTACATCCATTTAGTACAATTTAAAATTACACATGCAAGCATATGCTCACAGTAATCTCACAACTTCTAGCCTAGCCATAGGTGCATATGTTTCACCAAAATCAATGCCTTCCTCTTGATTATACCTTTACCAACTAGCCTAGGTTTATTTCTAACTATATTGTCATTTTCATCCATTTTATTTCTAAACACCCAATTAGTACCAATTACATTCATGTTATCACTTTTAGGGACTAGAAACCATACATCATTTCTACTGAATTAGTTAAGTTCATCTTGCATCACAATAATCCAATTACTATCAATTAAAGCATCATTCACATTCTTAGGTTCAATTTGTGAAACAAATGTTACATGTTCACAATAAGTAAGTTTGTGTCTAGTAGATACTCTTGGATTAATTTCATCTATAATATTGTCCTTTAATAGCCCTTTAGGAGAAATCCATTCCTTAGGTAGGTTATTGTGATCTGTTTTTTCATAACACTGAATTTCCTTTTTAGCTGATTCATTTACTACTCCAAATTGCTTCCTAAATAGTATATTTTCATCATGTGCATTCTTTAACACTTGATCTTGTAGTTTAGGGTTAGTTTCATCAAATACCACATGCATAGACTTTTCAACATCATTAACCTTTTGTTATATACTCTATATGCCTGATTGTTTGTATCATAACCAAGAAATATACCTTCATCCGCTTTAGCATCAAACTTGCCAAGATTTTCCTTACTATTATTCAGAATGAAACATTTACAACCAAACACTAAGTGAGTTAAAACATGTTTTCTACCTTTGAAAAGCTCATAAGGGGTTTTCTTTATAATGGGCCTAATCAACACACGATTTAAAACATAGCTAGTTTTGTTGACTACATCAGCTCAAAAATACTTTTGCAATAGAGTTTCATTCAACATGGTCCTAACAAGTTCTTCAAGTGACCTATCCTTTCTTTCAACCACGCCATTTTATTGTGGAGTTCTAGGAGCAGAAAAATTGTGTTTTATACCATTTTTTTCACAAAAATTTCAAACCTTTCATTTTGAAATTCTCCTCCATGATCACTTTGAATAGACACAATTTTTGAACTCTTTTCATTTTCTAAGACCTTAGCAAGAATTTTGAAAGCATGACAAGTATCATTTTTAGATGCTAAAAACAATGTCCACATAAACCTAGAGAAATCATCTACTATGACCAATGAATAAAAATTCCCACCAAGACTCATGGTTCGTGAAGGTTCAAATAGGTCCATGTGAAGCAATTCCAAAGGTCTTTTAGTTGAAACACAATTTTTAGGTTTGAAATAAACCTTAGCTTCTTTTCCTTTTTGGCATGCTTCACACACATTATCCTACTTTGTTATGTGTTTGGCAAATGTACCAAATCGTACAAGTAATACAGTGAACAAGTCCAAATATTGTCTCCTAGAGAGACTAATGTGTTTTAAATTAATTGATTTGTTACTGATAAAGGGTGAGAATACCAAACATTTGTGGTTTAAAGAAAAAATAAATTTATAATTAAGGTGTAAAATATAAATAGAAATTGACAATATGGAAACAAATAGCTTGATTGAAAAAAAAAATATAAGATAAAAACTTCGCCAAGATTAGGTTTCACGATTCCATTCAAAGTAAAGACATAAAATAATATATTCCTATTTGTGTCTCTCACACTTACATCGTTTGTAATATGCCTCGATTTCGTCACAAACAAGCCTAAACTAAAATAATAAAAACTCTATGTTTAGCAATTTGTACTATTACATTTGCATTAATGGCCAATATGCTGATGGTTAAGAATTACTACTAACCACATCTATGTCTAGCATGTGAAATCAATAGTTGTTTTATCCAACTCAGGTTTCCCAAACTATCTTTGAGATCAACCGATACTCTCACATATGCACCATATCTAAAACATGCAATTAAAGATCATAATCTAGGTTTCCAAACTATCTTTTGGATCAGTATGGACTCTCGCATGTAAAAAATTCATAGACTATGCAGTTAAAACAATAATAAAACATAAGGGATTGTGGAAAAGGATTATATTGAATGAAGAATTAATAGAGAATTAAGAATACATTATACCCAACCCTTGTGAGGGAATTGGCTACTCCTAGACATACTAAACACAAGAGTAATGTTAAAATTGAATGCCTTCATCCTTAAAAATGTCCTTCTACCTTCAAGTGTAGAGATATCAAGTTTCTTTCTCTCCAAAGTGTGTGTTTTTGGCCTATGTCAGGCTTTCAATTTATAAACTTTCATAATTGGACTAAGGCTAAAATTTGGATTTGATTTTGTGCTTGAATAATTGTAATAGATAATCCTTGATATATATCTTTTAATCTTCGAAGATTCTATATCTTTGATATATTCTTCAAATCTTATGATTTGTAATTGAAGTAACCAACTTTGTAGATTTTTTTTATCACCTGTCATATGCCTTGAACACCCATTATCTAGGTACCACAAATTTTTTGTATCACTCTTTATGACCTGCAAAACAAATTTACATTACATGGTACCTTTGATAGGTTAGGTCCAACATGGTTAATCCTTTCTTGGTCCTTTTAGGATCCGTTTCAAATATCCCTTAGGTACATCATATTTTCTAGCTTTGTAAATTTTATAAACATTCGCTTTTCTCATACAATAATTGCAACCAGTCAAAGATATATCACTTGATTTACTCTTAGAAAAGAAATTAGCAAACTTTTTGACTTTATTTTCATTAAACAAATTGTAACAAACTCGAGCATTTCCAAAAACAATTATAACAAGTGAATATAAGAGTGGTTCTTGAATCATTGCATTTAGAGTTGTACCTCCCTTGGTTACCTTTGTTACCTCTTCTCTTAAGATAATTTCCAAACTTCTTGACAAGTAGATTCAGATTTTCATTCTCACTTGTTTCAGCCACGTCTTCATCATTTTCTTCATCTTTCTTGATGCTAGACTTTAAGGTTATGTTCTTCACCTTTTTCTCACTACTCTCTTTTCATTCAGTTTATTCATCTCATCTCAATCTTATGCTCTCTAAGCTTTCCAAACAAGGCAGTAGTGGTCATTGCTGACAAATCCCTTGATTGTGAGATAATTGTGACCTTAGGCTGCCAACTTCTATCAAGACACTTCAAGACCTTGATGTTTAGCTCTTCTTTGTTAAATTCCTTTCCCAAGCTTATGAGATGGTTGGCAATGTGTGTGAAACTTTTCTGGACTTCAACTATGGATTCACCTTGTTGCATCTTGAACAACTCATACTCTTGTACCAATGCATGTTTCATAGCTCTTTTCACATCATTAGTTCCCTCATATGTGACTTCAAGTACATCCCACATATCCTTTGCATTTTTGCATTGAGAAACTCCATAGAACCCATCCATGTTCAATGAATAGGTTAGGATGTTCTTTGTTGTACAGTCATATTGAGCAAGCTTCCTTTCTTCCTCTATCCAAAGATTCCAAGACTTGTCAACTTGCTTGTTATCAACAACATATTTAGGAATGAATGGTCAATTTATAATTACACTCCAAATTCCTTGGTCAATTGTTTCAATGAAAATTTTCATACAAATTTTCCAAAACTGATAGTTAACATAATTAAACATAGGTGGCCTATTTATAGAAGCACTTTCTATAAAAGAAAATTTATTTTTAGCCATTTCAAAATAGTTTTAGGATCAAACTTTAATATCTTTCAAGAACCTTGCTCTAAATACTAATTGTAAGTAATGAAAAAAGTAATTAGCCAAGAAGGGGGGTTGAATTGGCCTGTTTGAAAAATTTAGTTCCTTTTAAAAATGTAAAAATACATTAGATTAAATCAAAATAACCAAGAAGTCAGTATGCAATTACTGTTGAACCATGCATTTTCAATCGATTGAAAACAAAGTTAACAGACTCATTTCATTAAATAAATAGTCAACCAGACAAATCAGTATATTTCAACAGATTAAAATATAAAAGTAGTAGATTGAAATACTGGGAAATTCTGCAAAAATACGAATTTGATGATTAACTCAAAAACAATATTTGAAACTTATCAAGATTGATTCCAATCAGTAGTATAAATAGAAACACAATCTCACATTATGTCAAATCACTCAAGAACTATTAAAAGACTATTAAATCCATATTTCTTGAAACTTTATATTAAAAACCAAAAAAAAGAAGATAGAGATACAAACACAAGCACACAAATTTTTATACTGGTTCATTCATAATTAAACTACATCCATTTTGTCAAGACAACCTGAGCCTGAGTTGCATTATTTCAAAAGGTTTACAAAATTCACAAGATTACACTTTCAAAATATGCAAAAACAAACACCACGACTCTTGAATTCCACAAATAGTCTTAACATAGCACAACAAAATCTCACTTGCAAACCTGCAAAACCACTAAGCAACACCCAAAAACCTGAGAAAGATCAAACCGGAATGAAGGCTCTCCCTATCCAAACAAACCTCTTTCACCAAGTTCCTAAACCAAGCGAAAATGCTCCAAGAAGATCAAAGATTCTTCACGAACAGTTGTACTTCTGTGTGATCCAGAGAGAGAGAGAAATTTTCAAGAGTTTAGAATTATTTCACGTTCAAAAATAACAAGTGTTTTAACTTTTCTCTCTAAAAAACTAAACTTGTAGCCTATCTGTTAGCATATTCAACAAGTTGATTTTCCCATTCAATATGTTGATTTCACTTAACTTAAGTGAAATTAGCTTATCGAAAGTTAATTTAGCTGATTGAATATGTAACTTATAGAATCATAGCAATAAACCATTTAACCTTTTAAAAATTAATAGGTTAAAAGACAACAACTAAACCCTAGACATTTATACAATGCCAAAATGTGTACACTAAGAGCACCAATCTTGAAGCTTTGTGATCTTCATGTGAAACACAAATTTAACACACACTTTAAGCTTGATCAACGCGTATATCTCCATTCTTCACATCTTCATCAATTTATCATAGCTTCATAATGTCATAATGCAATGTCTTGATATATATTCATCAAATCTTCAATCATCAAATCATTTGTGCTAACAATTTTTAGCATCATTTTTTTATAAAAAAGCATCAAAGGTTCTCTACCAAAACAAATTTTAGTGCAGTAAAACAATTCACACAGATTCTAGAATTGATGAAAGATTGTGGAATGTTTGCTAGATGAAAATGAACACCTAGGCCCTATGTTCAGGTTCAACCAATCAAGGAACATACATCTTAAGCTAAACATTTTATGAAACATTTAAGTATTGGAAATAAGGAAAGAAACTTCAAAAGGAAATATATGACATATGACCCAAACATATAGGAAAGCACATCATAACATAGACAATGATACAAATATGGACTCAAGCATGTAGCTATCATGCAAATTTTCTTTAGATAAGACAATCCTATGACTAAACACATAAAAACGTGTTATCCAACATGATTTAGGAACTTTAAGATGCTCAAAACAAGAGCTAAAAAAACAACACAGAACTTGAAAAACATTGACGAAAATTTGCATTATGATAGCTCTAACCTTTCCTGACAATTTTGTTTATAATGTTTTCTGCAAAATATCCAATTGAGTTTGTTTTATTTTTGTTGGATTATAAACTCAAAGAGCTTTAATTGAACTAGAAGAACATATTTTTAGATGTCTAAAATAGATGCAATTTAATTTAGAAAATTGTATGAGTTTATAAGAATTAATTGACAACATTGTTTTAGTTTTTCTTATATGTAGGGTAAGTCAGCGACTTAATGTGTGGAAATTGCACCAACTTAGCCAAAGATAGAACAACTTGGACATTTTAAAGATAGCTACAAGACAAGATTAAGCATAAACAAAGAAAAACATCTTAAATAACCAAAGCTCTAATACCAAATGATAAAGATCCATCTTATATTTAGAATCAGTGAAAGCTACTTGTGTTAAAGTTTCTTAACCAACCTCCAACAAGATTCTTACTAGACCTTAAGATAACCAAATAGTTATATTTAGAATCAGTGAAAGCTACTTGTTTTAAAGTTTCTTAAGCAAACTCCAACAAGATTCTCACTGGACCTTAAGATAAAGATCCATCTTATATCTAGAATCAGTGAAAGCTACTTGTGTTAAAGTTTCTTAAGCAAATTCCAACAAGATTCTCATTGGACTTTAAGATAACCAAGTGGTTATATTTAGAATTAGTGAAAGCTACTTGTGTTAAAGTTTCTTAAGCAAACTCCAACAAGATTCTCATTGGACCTTAAGATAATAATCAAAGCTCTATTACCAAATGATAAAGATCCATCTTATATTTAGAATCAGTGAAAGCTACTTGTGTTAAAGTTTCTTAAGCAAACTCCAACAAGATTCTCACTGAACCTTAAGATAACCAAATGATTATATAGATGTGAAGGTGCACTTCAAGGATCTTAAAAGAGAGAAGAGATTGTTCAATTGAAAAAAAAGGGAAGATAACAATAGTGAACAATAAGGGAGCGGTAGCATTAAAAGGAACAAAGAACATAAGAACATGAAATAAAATAACAAAAGATAAAGAGAATAGAAGGGGAATGGTTAGAAAGGAAGACACATCACTTTGGAGGGAGTCTCACTAAACCCAAGATAAGTGGTGGTTGCCGCCACTTGAAATATGATTCAAGATAAGACTAAGAGTAGAACACTCTCACAAGATCAAAGCTCACAAATGCTCACAAAAGTGTCTTCAAATTAACATTAATCAATTTCCTAAAATTGATGGAGAAGCTCTTTCAAATTGACAAAGAGAGGTGTCTTCTAGTAATTACAAAGAAAAGTAACATTCTAAAAACTAAGATAACCAAAAATTAGAGCAACCAAATGTTCATCCCCAAATCTTTCTTTGTCCCATCTAGTCTTCAAAAATGTAATTTTATTTAAGACAAAAACTAAACCAAGTAAAAAAAGGAAGGTGTACAAACTTCTTACATCTTGATAAGGGTTAGGGGCTCATCACACGATAAGATAGAGAAGTAAATTTGGTGAGCCTTTATTCCATTACATTTACAAGGAAATGAATATTCTCCATTCATCCTACTAAACTTTTATATTCACCATTGGGACTTGGATTTGAACCGCCAACATTTCACATGATTTAGCAATTTCAAGATTTAGCATCATTAACTAATGCAACCCAATATTCAGATTGCAAAGGCTGATTTCGCAGTCATCAAACTCATGATGGAATTGTTCCCCATTGGTTTCATTTGTGTTCAAGATGAGGTACTGGAAGTGCGAGACATTTTGATTGGTGGTTTCATTATCAAACCATTCTAATTGGAGACATCATCACTTCTTTCGAACACCATTCCCAGAGATGACTTAAGCCTCACACATCAATCATCAGTTTTTCATAGAAAAAAAAATTAATGTAGAAGCTCTATATGTTTTTTCAAGTTAAATCAATAATGTGAGTAATGCATAAGATAATATTATAGGATAACTGTTATGATTGAACAAGGACTAGCAATGCACACAATAAAAGATGAACAGAAAGGCTATTTAAACGTCAATCAAGGAACTGATATTATTATAAGCAACGTAAAAATATTCTCTCATAGCTAGAATAGTGGAGTCTGCATAGTCAGAGCGAAAAAATAGAGAATACAACAAAAACATATTTCAAAAAGAGAGAGAAAAGACTGCCAACCCTCCTCATCTGTCCTCTAACAGAAAACTTATACCCCTCTTTTTGCATCACCCATATTCACGCAATTTTGAGCTAACAAACTTTGTATGTGTGCTTTTCTTGTGCTTATCTTTTGGAATATCTTGTGTCACGTGTCCTTGATTCTTTATTTGCGTGTTAGCCACTACTCTAGGTCCCATCTCATTTTCATTCATTACAATGCGTCCCCCTTTGAAACCAACATTGTCCCCAAGGTTAAACAGTGGATATGCTAGTATGAAAGCATCCTTATCTTTCTATGTTGCTTGAGACTCATCAAAACCTTCCCACTGAATTAACAACTGTTGCACTTGTATCGGTCATCTGATAATAACCCAATCTTATAGGATAGCTAGTGGTTGAATGATTGTCGATTGATCATGAAAAGTGAACGACAATGGAACATAAGGTTGATCGTGATTTCCACGATAGAGTTTAAGCTGTGAGACATGAAACACTGGGAGAATATTGGTGGAATTGGGCAAGAGTAACTTGTAAGCAATTGCACCAATTCTCTCTACGACAAGAAAAGGACCAAAGTAATGTAAACTGGGCTTCTAATTTTTTTCTTAAAGCAACAATGTGTTGCCTATAGGGTTGGAGTTTGACCAGAACCATATCACTGATGGCAAACTCGTTATGAATTCTCTTTTCATCCCCATATTTCTTCATGACTTGTTAGGCTTGTTGTAAATTACACTTCAATTTAGCTAGAGTAGCATATGGAAGCATAAGTTGCTCTTGTACTACAACTGCATCGTGGTTATTTAGAGTGTATCGGAGCAGTTGAGGAGGTTCTCTACCATATACCACCTGATAGGGAGTCATACCAATTCTAGTGTGGTACGCTGTGTTATACCAATATTCGGCCCATGACAGTAATTTATACCAATCCCTTGGGCTGTCAAACGTGAAGCAACGAAGATACATTCCGAGGCATTTATTGACAGCTTCAGATTGTCCATCCTATTGTGGATGATAAGTTGTCGACATGTTTAATGCCACTGAGTTTAAAAAGTTGTTGCCAAAATTGACTAGTAAAGACTTTGTCCGTGTCAGAAACAATGGTCGTGGGAATTCCATGTAACTTGACCATTGTCCTTATGAAAGTTTCAGCTACACTTTTGCAGGAACAATCAGTTTTGAGATCAAAGAAGTGAGCATACTTAGACAGCCTATCAACAACCACGAGAATAATTGTGTAACTGTGAGACAAGGGCAACCTCGTGATAAAGTCCATAGCAACGTCTTCCCAAACCTGGTTTGGAACGGGTAATAGTTGTAGCAATCCTGCAAGGGCTATAGAGGCCCTTTTTGTTTGTTGTCACACTAAGCAATTTCGAACATACTCCTTGATGAAGTGATGGATGCCTTGCCAATGAAATTGGGCTATAACTCGAGCCAAAGTTCTGGTATATCCTGCATGGCCCCCAACCAAAGAGTTGTGACATTCATGTGCGGTTGCTTTAGAGAAATATCATCAGGAATAACCAAACGCCCCTTCCAGTATAAGAGACCATCATTCACCTTGTAATGAGGATCCTGGGATTCGTTTGTCACACATAATTCGAGCAGGTGTTGGACTTTCGTATAATTCTATATGGCCTGTTTAATTTTAGTGACAATGGGGAGTTGAGGACGAGACCATGCCATGTGAAAAGATCGGGACAATGAATCAACAAGAATGTTGTCTTTACCAGGTTGATATTCAATGATAAAATCATAACCCAATAATTTGTGAAGCCAAGCTTGCTGCTCCGGAGTTTGAATGGCTTGGTTAGTTAAACTCTTCAAACACTTTTGATATGTTTTTATGACAAATTTGTATATAAGCAAATAGTGGCGAAACTTGGCAATAACTTCCGTAATAGTGTAGAACTCTCTAGTATAGGCGGATTTCCTTTGAAGACTAGGACTTAATTTCTTAGAGAAAAAGGCGATGGGATGATTATCTTGGCTCAACACAGCCCCTGTGCCCAACCTAGAAGCATCGGTCTCCAATGTGAAAGGTCTATCAAAATTTGGTAAAGCCAAAACAGGGGCTTGTGTGATAGCTAATTTGAGGGAATCAAATGCAGACAAAGTCTCCTTCCTCCAATGAAAATTGTTTTTCTTTAACATGTAAGTTAAAGGTGCAGCTATAGACGCATATCCTCTAACAAATTATCTGTAGTAGCTTGTGAAGCCCAAAAATCCTCGAAGGTGTTTGAGATTAATGGGAACAGGCCATGCCAACACAACTTTAATCTTGTCTTGCTCCATTGACACCCCATTTCCAGAAATCGAATGGCATAAGTAGTCAATCGATTGCAACCCAAATGAGCATTTCAAAAACTTAGCATATAGTTGATGTTGCAGCAAGAGTTGCAAGACACATTCCAGATGCTGTAAGTGAGAATTCCAACAAGGACTGTAGACGAGAATATCATAAAAAAGTGTCTAGCTATCCCTTCAGCAATTAAAGAGTGTCCATTTCCCACCAACACCTAGAAATCTGGAACTAGCTCAACAGGTAATTTAAGGCAACTAGCTAATCTTGGCTAAATACAATTTTCGAGCTTCCACTATCTAACAAGACTTGTAGGATAATACCATTGATAGAGCCTTTAAATCGCATTGTACCCACCATAGAAGTGCCTTTTAAGGCATGAAAAGATAAATGATGCTCAAGAGTTTCAGACTGTGTAACCAAATCTGGAGGCTCAAGTGCAAAAATGTTATTTTCCTCAGTAGATAGTAAATTCTCATCTTCAACTATTTGCAAGAAGAAGTATTGCTTATTGGGGCATTTGTGAGTCGAAGAATATTTCTCATCCCAAGTGAAACACATGCCCTTTTCCCGACGAAGTTGTACCTTAGCTGGAGACAGTTTATTAACATTGTTCGGTTTGAAGGTAGAGTGGGTTGGTGTCGAAAGGAGAGGTGGGAGGCTAGTGGATTTCAATCATAACAAACTTTGTATGTGTGCTTTTCTTGCGCTTATCTTCTGGAATATCTTGTCTCGCGTGTCCTTGATTCTTTATTTGCGTGTCAACCACTACTTTGGGTCCCACCTCATTTTCATTCATTACAATATCTAAATTCATGATTTTTTTATCAAGTGTTAATCAACTTAAACCCATCACCTATTTTTGTTTTTTTACTTATAATTAGTTACTATAACCTTTTGTTTTTCAGTGGGATCTCCAGCAGTTTGAATATGTTACTAAATTTGGCCTCTAATTTTAAATTAGAAACTAATTAATTAATAATTAATATTAAAAACTAGTTTAAAATTTAATAAAAATAACTCCATCTAATCTAACTATGTTTTAATGTCAATAACAAAGTTATATATATATATATATATATATATATATATATATATATATATATATATTATTTATTTATATTTTATATTATGATTAAATAATTATTTGATAAGAAATTTGCTTTTAATTATTGTTTCCAACTATTGTATATGAATTATTATACCATATAGAAAAGTAAGGGTTTGATTGAATCGGATTGGATTCGAATTCAACTCGACGGATTTAGTATAATTCAAATTTAATGTTTTAAAATTTGTATTCGATCATTTAATTTATTTGATTAATTCAATTTAAGTTGTTTAAATTCGGGTTAATTCAGTTAAATTTTTTGGATTGAGAACTTATGTTAAATTAATCTTTTTAATAAACAATTATTTTTGTTTTAAATAAATGACATAAATATAATGAATTTTTAACTAAAAGAAATGGCATACATTAATAATGATTAGATTATGGACTTTGTGTAAGGCCCACTTAAATTCTGCTATAAAGTTTAAGGGCCTACCTTGGTCTGTTGGGCCTAAGGCTGGCCCACAGGGTACCTAAAACCCCTAAACCAGTTCTAACCTCCCTCATTCTACATTTTTCAGAAAAAACAGTTTCCCATCCCCTCTTCCTTGGCTGCTATGTGAGCTCTGCTAGGGTTTGAGTAAGCTCCCCTATTTCCCAAACGATTCCCTCCAAGTAAGTTGAGCTCTCTTGTGTTCCCTTCTATCTTTTTTTTCAAGTTTTGGTTCCACGCTAGTCTCTGTCATAGCTCATCTTTGTTCATCCCTTCACTGTTTTCAGTTTCGTTAGCTGCTTCCGATTTAGGTGCTAGTCTGCTAAGGATCTCATTCTCTTGAGTTAGCATTTCCAGGTAAGGGAAGCTAGGGTTTGCCTGTTTCTTGTGATTTCCTGCTAGCTTTGGTTCTATTTCATGATATTGTGGCATGTTTAATGTTGTGATTGCTTGGGAAATGCTAAAATATTGTTTGGTTGTGAATGACTGGCTGTTGCACACGTGAACAGTGGGGGAACCTGGTGTTTTCGCCCAGGCGAGCGAGGCTCGCCCCAGCGAGAGTACCAGAAGTGCTCCCTGGGGTTTTCGCGAGCTGTGGCTTAGGCGACGAGCTTTATTTTTGAGCGAGATGGAATCTCTCTCAGGCGAGGAGGTCTCGCCTAAGCGAGAAAACGCGAAAGCCATTGTTTCCCCTATTCGAGTTCTTGCCTTGGTGAAAGTAGCTCGTTTGAGCGAAAGAACCTCTCTCGCCTGGGCAAGGGCTTCTAGCCTGAGCAAGAACTGGGCGAGGAAATGCTCAAGTACCGTTTTCCCCTCTATTCTTGGTTGATAATCACATGTTTGATCAAATTACTGTGTTAAAACATGATTTGGGTGATTTTGCATGTATTAAATAGTTTATAGGATGAAATTGATGAATTTGGTATGATCTTTGGATGGAACCTCATTGGATGGTTGGTTATAAATATTGGCATGAAATTAGTATGCATGATAACTTTATGTTTGGTTGGTGAGACATGATTTTGGTATGGTTTAGGGCGTAATTCCATGAATCTCTTGGTGAGATCTCATGGTGGTGCCTCATGGTCAAGACGTAATTCCATGAATCTCTTGGTGAGATCTCATGGCGGTGCCTCATGGTCAAGACGTAATTCCATGACCCTTTTTGGTGGGAGCTCATGGTGGTGCCTCATGGTTTCGACGTAATTCCACGAAGGTTTTGTGGTGGTGACTCATTATATAATTTAGTAAGGATTACATCCTGAAACTCTAAAGAGTCAATTCGTCTCACGTAGAGCGTACTGACTCAAGTGATAAGAGTAGCAGGAGGCCCTAGTCTTTGGCAGGATAATGGCCTTAGATGTTTAAAGGCTAACCTTGTGTGTGGTAGGGTGAAACCCATTGGCAATGGCTCTACAGAGTAGTAGAGGCCACCACAAATGCAAGCATCTAGTGAATCCGACCAATTATATGTATCTGGATAATTGAGTCTTAGAGTCTTAAGTCGTCTGCTATCACATGTTTGGTTGACTTATGCATCTTTGAATTCTAAATAGTATGCAATCTTATGATAAAACTTTTTTCGCTCTAGCTTACCCTTTCTATTTGTTTGCATGTGGTTTTCTCCTTTTGTGATGATCATTAATTTATTAATGTGAGCATATGTGGGAACTCCTCGTGATCATCATGGAAACTCCATTGCGTAGCTTATTTTGGGTCAGATCCTCTTACTCCAAGTTTTCTTTTAAGGCACTGTAGCCTATGTATTATCTTGCATTGTGGTGTGCCTTGATTCCTTTCCTAGTACCTTTGGATAACGGTAAGGAGCGGCACATATACTCTATGACTTGTCCTTTATATTATTTACCGTGATATCTCATTTAATTAAGTTTATTTATTAAATGAGACGTTACACTATGATTCTATATAATTTACTACTAAATTTTAACAAGATAGTATCATATTAAAATTAAATTTTTAAATTTGAAATATATTTATAAAATTATAAATATTAAAATATAAATTCAGGTTGAGGCGGAGATTCATAAAATTTTAACTTGATATCCGACCGAACGTCATTTATCATTTTACTCATTTTATTTATCCACTTACCAATCCAACCTGATTGTAAACTTAAAATGTATATCGAATTTCTTTGTATTCGATCAAACATGATTTTTTACTCGGTCCATAGAAAACTTAAGAAAATCTTTCCAATAACTAGTCTGTTGAGCTGTGAATACCAGCCTTTTTTTCTTTTTTTTCTTGTGTTTTTTTAATAATAATATATTTGAAAGAAAATATATTTGTATAAATGAGTTTAGTATATGTAGATGTCTAAACTATATATATAGGTAATACTTCATTAAAGATGTTTACAAAATATAGATAATGTTTTCAAACATACGATGAACACCAGAACTAAATTTTTATCTTAATAACCATTAAAATTGGTAAATTATGAAGTTCCTTAAATTATATTCTTGAGTTTATTTTCTTTATGATGAAATTAATATTAATACTTAACATCGAGCATTATGAGATCACAACCAGAAGCATAAGCAATCATTTAGACAAATAATATGTAAAATATATATATATATATATATATATATATATATATATATATATATATATATATATATATATATATATTAAATATTTTGATATAGATGTTTACAAAATATAGATAATGTTTTCAAACATATGATGAACACCGGAACTAAATTTTTATCTCCATTACATGAATATACATGCTTAGGTCCTTATCAACACCAAGTTGGATTATAGTGCCTTCCTTGAATCCATTTTCATTGCAGAAATCTTTCCATCCACAAGTTAAATAACATTGACTGTTATTTCTTCCAGACCATCTAATTTTGCAAGGCCAGCAATCACCTTCTGCATTCACCAATAAATAACTCTTCCTCTGTTTAACCAAAGCTTTTCCAGCAAATTCAGAATCCAAGTACTGAAAAAAGTTTGAATTTTAACAAATTAGAACACATCAAACAAATTTGCATTCAAATAACCAAGTTTAAGAATCTGTTACCAGTGAAGAAGATTTTGCATCATTTGAAGATAAGCATTTTGACATTGAATGGTAGAAGTCTGTAGGATCATAACCTCCATCATTTGAAGATAAGCATTTCGAATTGTTACTGCTGACCAATTGTGGAGTATATTCAATCTCAATGGCTTCAACAGAAAAAACCTTGAATAAAAAGGTATCTTTGTCAACATAATTCATATGTATGGCTTTGTTTTCCTTCAGATTGTAGTATTGACATATCTCTAAGACACCTTCATGTATTGTAAAATCTCCATTGTCTAATCTCTGGATACCAACATCATGTTTCTTCTGACGCGGATCAATAAGTTTAAATTTGTTGATAGTCAATTCATGTCCCCAAAAAATAACAAATGAGTCGTCTAGGCGAATGATTTTCTGCAATCAAGTTAAACATAAACAAATCATTTAAACCAAATGATTTAGATAACGAAATACAATGATGTGAAGTTTTAAATAGTACCTCAAATACCAATATCTCGGATTTAAAACAAGTCATAAACCTTGAAGAAGACAAAGTGTGTTGCGGCATAGGAACCATGTTGGGTGCAGGATAATATATTTCTTCCATGGGTAAACTGAAAGTTCTAAACTGGAAATACAGATTTCCACAGTAAAGGATCGCTAACCAGTAAAGATCATCCAACTTATAAAACTTTGCAAGTTCACTAGCTATCCAAAATCTGCGGTTTTCCATCAAACAATCTTCAAATTCAACCATAACATAATTTCCTACCGGATCACGAAAATAGTTTGGGCCCATTAGCATGTGTTGTCCCCAGTAAGCAAAGAAGGTTTCATCAAACTCAATGAATTCCTACAAACAATTACAAAAGCCAACAAAAATGGAATTTTTAGAAAAGTAATAAGTATACACGGTCCAGTGGTTGAACATTTCATGAAAGATTGATTTTTTCCATCAATCTAACAATAAAAGAAGCGTTAAAAGTAAATGAAATCACAACTTTAAGATTGACCCATTGTGGATGAACCAAGGTCATTGAAATCTGGAACCAGTTCTTGAAGGAGTAACGTTTTGTAGAGTTATTTTGATTTTCCTGAGAGGTCGCCATTTAAGAGGTTGGATGGGGAAGTTCCAAATATATTTCCAAAAACCAAAAAGTAAAGAATATAAATAAATGCTAAAACGATGCAAGGGGTTATCGAAATGGAATGTTCTATCTTTGCACTCATTTTTTTTAATTGAAAATAACCATAGAAATGAAAGCTTAATTAATGGATGTAGACATTTACGTCAAGTACATTCCAGAAAAGCGTTTAGAAGTCGAATTGCACCCATACCATGCAATCAATGATTTCTATAATAAAGGATTTGAGAAAATTAATTTAATAAATAAATTATTTTTGGCGCGCATTTTTCATGGACCGTGAACGAAAAGCTTTGTTAGGAAGTTTTGTTTCAAAGCTTCAGACATCAGAAAAACTAAACACACAACAACAGGTAATGTAACAGATAAAGTAGCCAACCAGTAAAGTAAATGAAGTGTGAGGTACAAAAATGGATTAAATGTTATTTTTAATGTTTGGTTCTTGCACATATAAGACATCTACCCTGTCTTTATTCCATCTTGGAATTAAATTTTCAAGATTTATGTTATGTAAATGTGTTTGTGTATTGGGATAAATTTTAAAGTTGTCTATGTACACCATTAATGTCTTTACCTTTAACAGATTAATGTGAATGTGCAAATTGCGTTTGTTTCAGTTCCAAGTTTTATTTCCATAGTAGCCAATATGTGTGATTCGAAGGTGCTATCAAATCTAGGTTGCGCAAATGCAAGACTAAAGAGAAAGTTAGTGCTAAAAGAAAAGAAAATGAAGTGTTCACAAAAGAGTCAAAGTCTCCTACTTGACGATGAACAGCAGGGGAAAAGGAATTTCACACCACTATGTGATATAACAATGAATGCTTTCCTCAATCAAGATACTCCAACAAATAATGATATCGGTGGCTATTATAAAGGTCAATGACCACAAGGAAGAAGTAACGAAATGAACCACAAATTGTTTCATCAGAGTTCTCATCGTCAAAATTTATTTCAAAAGTTTGAAGTTGCTGGATCCATAGGTCAATCATCTTTCCAGAGAGTACTAAATGATACTACAATATGTCCAAGTACTACTACTCCAATCGAAAATATGGGTACAGGTAGTAGTTTCTAAATTTCTACGCATATGACTATACATTCTAAATTATTTTTTATACTTTATTTACGAAAGAAATATCTGTTGACAAAATAACAACATCATTTTAGACATAGGAGTAAGTGTTTCAGATTCAGCAGCTGACACTAATGAAGAAATGGAAGATCAAAGTATAGAACAAGATGACGAAATTCCACAAAACATAGTTCCAAGATAAGATTGTATTTAATAGTTATAGT